>Ga0181526_10001501_pt1 | contig 21979 bp, 20 predicted proteins | sample PEATcosm2014_Bin_35_FD_119750 | JGI IMG/M metagenome (GOLD analysis project Ga0181526, IMG submission 119750) | Peatland microbial communities from MTU Mesocosm Facility, Houghton, MI, USA - PEATcosm2014_Bin06_30_metaG | ecosystem: Environmental > Terrestrial > Soil > Wetlands > Peat | place...
CACACCAGTGTTTTACCGGTCTTAGCTTCCGCCGAATTGGAAGAATCAATCATGCATCGTTCTCCCTGCTCACGCCAGTTACTTTCTCCTCCCGTCGCCAAAGGCGACTGATTTGCTGAGATGGGCCAAATGCGGAAGCGCGCGGCACTTGCCAATCCAACCCGGGCGAATTATGATAATGCGTGTCTGTAAATTGTTTATGAAACGCCGCATCTTATTTGGTTTTTTAATCGCCGTTTTGGGGGTCAATTTGTTTTTCGGCGCGCAGCTCTATATCTATTCCGCGCGCGCTTCCCAAAAGGACGATCCCTACGAGAATTACAAGCTCCTGGCCGATGTCCTGGAGAAAGTCCGCCAGGAATATGTGGACGGCGATAAATTGACTTACCAGGACCTGATTCACGGCGCGCTCAAGGGCATGCTCAATACGCTGGACCCTCACAGCGAATTCATGGACCAGACCAAATTTGATGAATTGAAAAAAGACACCGAAGGGGAGTTCGGCGGTTTGGGCATCATCGTGGAAATGGGCAAGGACAATATGCTGACGGTGGTGTCGCCCATGGAGGATTCACCCGGGTATCGCGCCGGGATTCTTCCCCATGATCAAATTATCAAGATCGATGGCAAGAGCGCCGCCAAACTGGACTTGGAAGACGCCGTCAAACGGTTGCGCGGCGAGTCGGGAACTTCCATTACGATTACCATCCGCCGCCCCTCCACCGGGCAAATCAAGGATTACAAGCTGGTCCGGGCCATCATCAAGGTGGACAGCGTCAAGGACATCAACGACAAGCGCGAATTTCCGCTGGGCGGGGATGGCATAGGCTATATTCGTATAATTCAGTTTGGCGAAAAAACTGCGGAGGATCTGGGACAGGCTCTGAAAAAATTGACCGACCAGGGCGTGCGGGCGCTGATTATTGATTTGCGCGACAACCCGGGCGGTCTGCTCGAACAGGCCGGCCAGGTCTGCGAAAAGTTTCTCCCTCGCGGCCAGTTGATCGTGTCAACGGAAGGGCGCGGCCCCAGTCCCAAGTCTGAATACAGGGCCGAGGGTCACGGCAAACGCATTAATCTGCCCATTGTCGTCCTGGTCAACGGCTACAGCGCCAGCGCTTCTGAGATCGTGGCCGGCTGCCTGCAGGATTTGCAGCCCATCACGCACGCCATCATTGTCGGCGAGCAGACTTTTGGCAAAGGCTCCGTGCAGAGCATTTTGCCCCTGGCCGACGGCTCGGCCTTGCGCCTGACCACCGCCAGATATTATACGCCCAGCCACAAAGTCATTCATGAGCACGGCATCACTCCAGACATCTATGTGCCCATGTCAGAGCAGGACGAGGCTGATTTGCACTACAAACACATGCCGGGCGCCCTGGAGGTGCTGGATGCTCAAGACCGGGAACGAATCGAAAAAGTCCACGACAAGCAAATGGAGCGGGCGGTCGATCTGTTGAAGGGCGTTTTGCTCTATGCCCAACGCGGTCCGGTTCCCTCCAAAGTGGCGGCGGCTTCAACCCGGTAAAAAAAGGGACTCTCAAACCTTTGACACTGCTTGCCATCGAGACTTCGTGCGATGAAACCAGTGTGGCGGTGGTGCGCGATGGCCGTCCGCTGAGCAACGTGGTTTCCTCGCAGATTACCCTTCATGCTGAATATGGCGGAGTCGTGCCGGAATTGGCCACCCGCGAGCATTTGCGCCATTTGATGCCCGCATCCCATGAGGCCATGCGAGAGGCGGGCGCCACGATGAAAGAACTCGACGCCGTGGCGGCGACACAGGGACCGGGTTTGCCCAGCGCGCTGATGGTGGGATTAAAGGCCGCCCAAGCCCTTGCCTTCAGCCTGCGCAAACCGTTTCTGGGGATCCATCACCATGAAGCGCATCTCTATTCGCCCTGGATTATAGGCGAACCGCCCCGGGCTGATTTCGCCCAATTCCAGCCGTCGGTCTCCCTGATTGTCAGCGGCGGCCACACCTTGCTCGTCCATGTGCGGGACGAGTTTAAACACCGGGTCCTGGGCGCGACATTGGACGATGCGGCGGGAGAATGTTTCGACAAGATCGGCAAATTAACCGGCCTGGCCTATCCGGGCGGACCGGAAATTGACCGGCTCGCCGCCCACGGCAATCCGAAAGCCTTCCCCTTCCCCCGCCCCATGTTGCATGAGCCGGGCGACGATTTCAGTTTCGCCGGTTTGAAAACTTCCGTGCGTTATTTTTTGGAGAAAAATCCAGGGGCGCTCGATTCCGCGCCGCGCTTGCGTGATTTTTGCGCCAGCGTGCAAGCCGCCATAGTCGAGGTCCTGGTGGCCAAAACCGTGCGCGCGGCGGAACGGCTCGGCGTCCGATGCGTCACCGCTTCCGGAGGGGTCATCTGCAACAGCGCGTTGCGCAGGGAACTGGCCTCCGCCTGCCAGAAAGCCGGGCTGAACTTGCGCCTGGCCGGGATAAAATATTCCACCGATAACGCCGTGATGATTGGCATACTGGCCGAACGAAAGTTCAACTCGGGGAATTTTCAAACATCGCTCGACGCCGAAATTGAACCGAGTTGGGCATTGTAGCGCGTGCCGCCCTGAACCCGCTAAAGGATTCTTTTGGCCAGGGGAGCGGCGCCAATAATCATTCCCATGAGCAGACCGGCGGCATGGCAAACATTGGCCACGCCGGGAATTACATTGAGGAGACAAAGGAAAAACCAAACGAGCATCATGGCCAGGGTCGTCGGCGCCAGATGCAGTCCCGACGCCGGATCGCATTGGCCGCGCAGCCAGATATATCCCAACAACCCATAGAGGACTCCGGACATGCCCCCAAATCCCGGGCCACTATAAAAGTATTGACCCAAATTGGAGCCGATGCCAATTGTGACGACCAGGAGCATCAGGACTTTCGCACCTTGGCGACTTTCGACCAATGAGCCCATGTCCCGCAACATGAGCATATTAAATACGATATGCATCAAATTGTAATGAACGAAAATCGGAGTGATCAGACGCCAGATTTCTCCATGGCGAACTTCGGCCAGGTTGTTGTGGATTCGCTGACTGATGGACAATAAGTCGATGATGGGCGAACCTGGATTCAAGAGGTTAAGCAGCGTCACGGCCACGGAGACAAGAATGAGCGTCAAGGTCGCCGGACCGATGGTCGATGAAATCCATATCCGGTCCCGGGTGTGAATCCGTTCGTCAAACTTGGCTTTTTCGCGCCGTTTGCGCTCATCCGCGACGGCGGCATTCTGACTCGCATGCTGATACCTGTTGTCGCCGGGGTTGTGAAGATAGTTGGACAACGCCTGCCGGCCGGCTTCGATCTGGTCCTCGGAATAAACCCAGATCGCCCAACCCTCCGCGTCCGATTCCACCAAATTCCTGATGTCGAGAGAAACCAGGTAGTCCGCCAAAGTTTTCGCGCTCGATTCATTTTTCAAATGGCCAATCAGCCGCATAAAGTCGCTTCTATCATCTCCCATCTGTTGAAGAAAAACAGCAAAATTCGGCGCAAAATGCGGCACGGATCACAAGTCGTTGACATCCGTATCCCGTTCGAGGCTTCAATTTCTCAAAACTCGCACTGGCAAATTCCCCGATATTTGCTACCTTGTCTTAGTCAGGACGATGCCGCGCGGATTTCGGGAGCGGTGATGACCCGATAACGCGAAGAAACATCAATTAAATTTTAATGAGACGTCGATTATTCTTATTGGCCAGCCACCTCCTTCTGGCGCTGGCTTTCACCCTCCACTCCGCGCAGGCAGCGTTGCCGGCGGAGCAGAAGCCGCCCCTGGCATCGGCAGATTCGACCGACGCCAACATCGCCCAGGTTGAAGCGGAAGTGCTTCAGACCTGGCAATATTCCCAGCATCCCTTTGACCGGGAGATTTCCGGCCGGTTTTTGGACCGCTATCTCGAGACCCTGGATTATTTTCATCTTTATTTCCTGCAAACCGACATCAACGAATTCGAGGCCTACCGCACCAATTTGCATGTTCTGACTCTTCAGGATCACGACATGACTCCATGCTGGGTCATTTTCTCCCGTTTCATGCAGCGCGCCAACGAGCGCATCAAATTTGTGACCAATTCGCTGGCCACGATGAAATTCGATTTCAACGGTCATGATCGATTTATTGTCAACCGCCACGCCCTGCCCTATGCCAAAGACATGAATGAAGCGAAGGATTTCTGGCGGCAGGAACTGCGTTGCGAGTACCTGGAGCAACTGCTCGTCGCGCAAGGCATTGAGTTTGCGGGAACCGTCGCGCCGGTCAGGGGCGACCTCGGGATTGTGGTTTCGCGGAGCAAGGCGCATCCACTGGATTTTGAGTATTTTCCCACCCGGTTGTTGGGCAAAGACGGGCGCCCCATCGGCTCGGTGAACATCAGCACCAATGGATCGAACGCCACGGTTCATTTGCAATGGCACGGGGACACAAACTTGAGCAAGACGACCAACACCTTCTTTTCCGCCACTGGGGCGAAAATAGGGGACATTCGCTTTCATCGCGTTACGGCGGTTTCGTCCACGAATCAGGCTGCGGCCGTGGCGCAGAACGCTCAATCGGTGACAAACTATGCCGCCGTGATTCGCCTCGAGGAGACGAACCTGGCCGCCATTAACAAGACTTTGACCACTCACTATGTTCAGATGCTCGACAACTATAAGGACTTGGAAAATGACCGGGTGTTTGAAATGTACATGAACGCCCTGGCCCGCGCCTATGATCCGCATTCCGAATACATGGGCCACTTGCAGGCGGAAAATTTCGACATTCAAATGAAGCTGTCGCTCTTTGGCATTGGCGCGGTTTTGGAAAAGGACAGAAACTACTGCAAAATCAGGGAACTCAAGGAAGGGCCGGCCAAAAAGAGCGGACAGATCAAACCGGACGACCGCATCGCGGCGGTGGCGCAAAGCAACGCCGAACCGGTCGATGTCGTGGGCATGCCGCTGGACAAAATTGTCGAGATGATTCGCGGCCCCAAAGGCACACAAGTCACATTGACCATCATCCCGGTGGACGCGGCGGAAACAGTTCACAAGGAAGTGACGCTGATCCGCGATGAAATCAAACTCGAGGAACAGGAGCCCAAGGCGCGGCTCTACGAGCTTCCTTTCACGAACGGTCCGGCTTGGAAGCTTGGCGTCATTGACCTGTCCTCCTTTTACGCGGACAACAATCACCCGGAGGTGAACACCACGGTCAATGCGACGCAATTGATCAACCGGCTGAAGCAGGAAAAGGTGGACGGCATCATTCTGGATTTGCGGCGCAATGGGGGCGGCTATCTTGAGGAAGCGATCAAACTGACAGGGCTGTTTAATCCCAGAGGCCCGGTGGTGCAAACCAAGGATCCCAGCGGCGAGATTGTGGCCGATCCCTCTCCCGAGCCGGGTCCCCTTTATGACGGTCCGCTTATCGTCCTGACCAGTGTCTTCAGCGCATCGGCTTCGGAAATTTTGGCCGGAGCGTTGCAGGACTACGGACGCGCTTTGATCGTCGGGGATCATTCGACCTTTGGCAAAGGCACCGTGCAGACCATGCAGCAGCTTTCCTCCTGGTTGGACCTGAGACATCTGGAGTACAGCCATGATCCCGGCAAGCTCAAAGTGACCATCAAAAAATTCTATCGTGCGGGCGGCGTTTCCACCCAGCTTCAGGGTGTGCTTTCGGATATTGAGCTGCCTTCCATTGACGACGCCGCCGACGTCGGCGAACGCTCCCTGCCCGATGCCATGCCGTGCGATTCCGTGACCAGCGCCGATCATCTGGAACAGCTCCAGCTCAATCGCGTCAAACCTTATCTGGCGGAATTGCAGGCGCGCTCCCGGCAACGGATTGAGAAGGACAAGGATTTCAGCTATGTGCGCGAGGACATTGAAGAGTTCCGCAAGGAGCAGGCGGACAAGAGCCTCTCCTTGAACGAAGCGGAGCGTGTGGCCGAGCAGAAGGCCCAAACCACGCGCGCGGACGCCAGGAGAAAGGAACGGATGTCCCGCAAGAAGCCGAATGAAAAGCTTTACGAGATTACTTTGAAAAACGTTGATTTGGCGCAGTTGCAGCCGCCCAACGTCAAAACCAATGCCGCGGCCGCCGCAAAGAACGACGCCGGACTGGATTCCGGCGTGGACGAAACGCCCGGGGAAGAACCGGCATTCGATCCGACGCTGGAAGAAACCAAGCGGATATTGACAGATTATATCGAACTGCTGAAAAAGGGGCCGATCATCGCCGGGCACCGTCAGAGTTCACCCGATCTTCCCACCCGGTTGGAGGGGGTGTCCGGCCAGTAACCCGGCAGCGGTCGGAAAATGGGTCGAACAATAGTTTCCCGATTTGAGCCCCGGAAAAAAACAGTGAAATTTTCGGCATTTTTAAATTAAGTAGTTGTCAGTGAGGTGCTTAAAGCAAATGCTGAAGGCTGAATGCTAAAGGCTAAAGTTGAAGCGACCATTGTGACAGCAGCTCGCCGACGTGCGGCGAAGAATGGGAAGATATGGATGATAGGTCGGGAAAACCCGCAACACCGCAACAAGTGTTTATAGTCAACGACTTAGACCGTAACATTTGCCGCTACAAACCCGTTACAAGCCCGTTACATTAACGATAAAGCCGGCTTCCGATGAGAATTAAGATTTAAGAAGTATGAATTAAGAAATCTGAGAAACAGCCGACATCCCAATTGTCTTCTTTATTACCACGCGAAACACCCGGTCGCCGGACTCAATAAACCACACGGACCAAATTTGAGCAACCACGCCGTCGCACAGAGTGAGCGAACCTTCCACCACCAGACGCAAACCCAGCGGCGTCGGTTTGTGCTTTCCATTTTCCAAAAAATTTGGGAAATTCCTCTCATGCTCTTTTCGTGGATTAAAAGACATGCCGCACCAAAACACCTTGATGCGGAAACCACCAATCCCGATTGGCGCAACGAGCTGGCGACGGAGCAACAGAAGGAGAAACTTCGCTTCGTCGGTTGCACTTGGGATGGTGACATCACTGCGGGGCAAGCCGAGGCTGCACTTGAAGAATGCGCCAAACAATTTCCACACGTCGAAGCCGCTCACCGGAACTACCAGTACCAGAAAGCTGTACCCGCCTCGGAGAGCCAGAAGGACAAACTTCGCTTCTTCGGTTGCACTTGGAATGGTGACATCACTGTGGAGCAAGCTAAGAATTCACTTGAGCAATGCTCCAAACTGTTTCCACAAGCAGAAGCCGCCTACCTGCGCCGCGAGTACGAGAAACGTATCTTGGAGTTTCCAAAAATCAAATTGGTGGAGTCTTTGTTGTTCCGAATGATGTCATCGGCGATTTCGCCCAGAGCGTCGCCACCTTTGGCCTTGTTTGGTATGCCGAGCCTTGCAATTCATCATTACCAGTAGCGTATTGTTTATGGTCGCCAAAGCATTCAGTGGTTTCCGTGGATTGGCACTCGCGCGTTTTTGACTATATCGCTTCTCGCCACGTCCGCCAAGATTTCCCACGAAACAGACAAACTTTCAATCACCTATCACCTTTCATCGCCCGACGAATTTTACGCGCATCTCCGTGAAATCACCAAATCCCAACCAGACGCAGTTGCGCTTGCCCGCCTCATGCCGATCAAGGCTGTCGAAAAATTCGATGCATTCGCCCCCGAACAGTTGTTGGATGAATCCAATGCAAAAAGCAGACTGGATATTTCGGGCGCAGTTTTAGCCTGCAACACAGTTCTAAACCCATTGGGTGGTGAGGTCTGAATAATGCGGGAGCAGCGGGCCAGGGCGGCGCGGGCGAGGCGGACGGTTTGGTCATTTGGGTGGGGTGGACGGTTTTGGGCTGGCTGGGCCTTGATTTGGAGGGACAGGATAGGACCGATTGGACGGATTGGACTGATAGGACCGATCAGATGGATTGGACGGATTGGACGGCGGGCCTGACGGCTTCCGGTTGGCCCGGCTGAAAGCAGGTCGGGGCGGGACGGAGCGCGCCTGCTGTCGGGCTTGGTAGAGCCGCTCGGTGAAACCGCCCTCCTTGAGAAACGCCTGCTCCAATTGCCGGAGCTGTTGTTCGAGCAGGTAGTTGGTCTGATGCACGAGGCAAAGCATGGTGTTGGCGGCCACTTCCGGCGGGGCATTTTCAATATAGGACGAATAGTTAAGCTTTTCATAACCCCCGTGCGGTGGGATGAAGCCGGGCGAATCGTTTTGCTGTTGGTCATCGGTCATATCCGTCCTATGGGCGAAAAATGAATCATTGGCCTATCTTCGCTCCCGGGTGGAGGGGGTGGCCAGCCAGGAACTCGGCGGCGGTCATCTTCCGTCCGCCTTCCAGTTGCAGTTCGTGGATGCGCAAGGACCCCTGGCCACAAGCCACTACCAACCCCGTTTTGTCAGCTTGCAATAACTCGCCGGGCAGACCGTGGCGGTTGTCTTCGATGGTGGCGCGGAGGATTTTCAACAACCGGCGCGCGGAATTTTCGGACAGGGCCGTAAAAGCGCCCGGCCAGGGAGTGAAGGCGCGCACCTGATTCCATAGGGTCCGCGCTGGCTTCGTCCAATCCAGGCGGCCATCCTCCTTTGTAATTTTTCGGGCGTAGCTGGCCGCTGATTCGACCTGCGGCTGGGGGGTGATGCGGCCGTTCGTGTACTCCAGAATCGTGGGCACGAGCAATTCGGCGCCCAGCGCCGCGAGGCGTTCGTGCAACGTGGCGGAATTGTCTTCAGGCAAAATCGGAACAGCCTGGCGGCTCAAAATGTCGCCTGCGTCCAATCCGGCCGCCATTTTCATGATGGTCACGCCCGTTTCCGCCTCGTCGTTCAGAATGGCCCACTGAATCGGAGCGGCCCCGCGATATTTGGGCAAAAGGGAAGCGTGGACATTGACGCCGCCAAAGCGCGGCAGATCGAGCATCGCTTGGGGAAGAATCTGGCCATAGGCGGCCACGACCAGCAAATCCGGACGCAACGCGGCCAGTTCGGCAAGGAAATCAGGATGAGCGGCGCGTTCGGGTTGCCATACGGGAAGACCGGCGCCGGCGGCAATCTTCTTGACAGGCGAAGGCTGAAGTTTCAAGGCGCGGCCTTTGGGGCGGTCCGGCTGGGTCACGACGCCGGGGATCTCGAAGTGAGGAGAGTCCAGCAAAGCCTTCAGACTGGCACAGGCCAGTTCGGCCGTCCCCATGAAGACGATTCGCAAGGGCATCAGGACAAGGGTTTTTTGGTGGTGGCGGGAGGCATGGGCGTCACGAGGAATTTGAAATTTGAGATTGGAGATTTCAAAGCTGGTTTATGCAAGGTCCTTGTGCCGAATCTGCACTTCCAGGACTTCGACGAAGGGAATCATTTCGTCGGCGGTGGCGTTGTCATGGAACACCTGCAAGTAGAGTTCGGCAGGGGTGATGCGTGTAATTCTTCGGCCCGTAAAATCACCGCGTCCCGATTTGATGTGAATGACCAGGTCTTTATCCGCTTCACTTTGAACAACGCGGAAGAACCCGGCCAGCTTGGTCTCAAAGAAACGGCGATTGAAGGAAAAATCACCGCGCCGGAAAACAATGGGATCCGGCAGGACGGGCGCCGTTTCCTGCGCCGATGGAGCGGCGGGCCGTCGCGCGGCGCCGGTTGCCTGAGCGGTCAAAGAGGGGCGCCCGCCTGACTCCGCCCCCGCGCCTTCTTCAGGCAGGGCCGCCATGTCCTCAGCCGGCGGCGGAGTGGCGCGGAACCGGGTTTGAGGTTCTTCCTCCCCTTCACCCGATCCCGTCCGGGTCGGCATGGCAATGAAGATAATGGGGCTGAGCACGCCCAAAAGAGGGACGGCTGCGAGTCCGCAAACGGTTGGCAAAGGCTGGCGGCGATAAATGGCAACCTCATAAGCGGCAAATAAATTCGCGCCATACAAAATCAGGAGAATGGTCAATCCGACCGGACTGGCAAAAAGAGCCGTCAAACCCAGGTGGGTTGTTGGCCGATCCGGAGTTTGAATCGGTTTGACAATGATTTCCTTGCGTTGCGCCTTTTCCTGGGGAAGTTCTTCAATGTAGGGTTCGAGCAACGCCTTTTCGCGCGCGGTGGCGGCCCTGGCCAGCAATGCCCGGAGGGAATCCTGCGTGAGCTTTTCCCACGGTATCCGGTCAAGGTCCGTTCCATTGGCAGTTTGAAAGACCACACCGTTCTCGTTTTCTGAAATGGGGTCGCCTTCGATCTTGGTGCCATCGATCAAAGTGTACAGCCCGGCTGAAGCCGTGACGGACACAAAAACCAATAAGCAAAAGAGAAATAAACCAACCCTTCGCATGTATGGGTGTTGCATAACAAATGCGCTCCGGCAAGGAAAGCTCATTGTGCGGGAACGATCATCATCGCATTCATGCATCCTGATTCCGCCTGCTTACTGGTCTCCCAAATGGCGGCTCAAATCCTCCACCGTCCAGTTGGCCCGGGCTTGGGAGAGGCGGTCGGCCGCGGCGCCGTGTTGCCAGACGGCGTATCGAATGGTGGTGAGTGGATCGTTCTGCCAATCCGGTTGCGCCAGCAATCCGGCCAAGTATCCGCCCAGCAAATCGCCGCTGCCTCCTTGCGCCAGCCAGGGGTTGCCTGAACTGTTGACGAAAATCTTGCCGGTGGCGCGCCCGACGAGCGTTTGATGCCCTTTGAGCACGACGATGCAACCGCCCCATTCCTTCGATAATTCCCGCAACGCCAGAACACGATCCGCCTGGACGCTCGCCGCCGAGCTGCCAAGAATCCGCCCCGCTTCGCCCGGATGCGGGGTCATTACCCGAATGACACCCGGAGGCGTCGGTCCGGGCTGCAACCAATCCAGCGCGCTGGCATCGGCGACGACCGGCAACGGCGTCTTGTGCCAATGTGTTCGCATCTCCTCTTTCATCGTGACGGACAACTCCGGCGCGGCCAGCCCGGGGCCAAATAAGATGGCAGTGCAAGATTTTGGCAGCGCTTTGCCGGACTGCCAGACGTGGACCATGACCGATTGGCATTGCGCAGCGACCGGCACATAAACAGATTCCTGTGGAAAAACCGTGATCAAACCGGGCCGCGCGCGCAATGCGCCCTGCCCTGCCAGGACCGCCGCTCCGTGATAACCGAAACTGCCCGCGTAAATGGCCAGATGCCCAAAGGTCCCTTTGTTGCCCGCCACCGGACGGCGCGGCGGCAAATGCGCAAAATCATTCCCGACAGTCCAATTCAGATCGCTGTCAAACGGGCAAGGAACCAGCCCCACATCGGACAGGACTTCCAACCGCCCGACAAATTGGGCCGCCTTCAGCAAGCCGCGTTTGGGCGCTCCAACGGTCAGAGTGAGATCCGCGGTGATGGCCGCTCCTTCCACGCCGCCGGTTTCGGCATTCAACCCGGACGGCACATCCACCGCGAGAATGGGGAGATTGGCGGCGTTGACAGCCTGAATCAGCTTCTGCCAGCGAGCGTCGAGCGGCCGGTCCAAACCGATGCCAAACAAACCGTCTGCAATCCACGAAAAGCCGCCGTCGCCGGCGGCCTCCAAAAATTTTTGCAAGCCCAGCGCCGGGTCAACCACATCCAGGAGAAGCGCGGGGCGCTCCGGGCCGAGGTGCTTTCGCGCGGCGCGGGCATCATCGCCGTTGTGGCCGTGGCCGGCCAGGAACAGGACGCGTTCACCCGGCCCGGCCAGTTGCTCGAGCCGACGGGCAATGGCGCGGCCCACATTGTCGATGACTTCGGGCGCAGTCCTGCCCGCGGCCCACGAGGCCTTTTCCCATTCGCGCATTTGAGCGATCGAAATGACTGGAAGCGGCATATTGGATTAGATTTTCAATTCTCCGCTTGCGAAGCAACTTTAATTTCGTTGCTGGAAGCAAGGGTTTTCCCAGTGGCGGCAAGGAATGACCTAGTGGCAGGCAGACCTGGCAGAAGGCATAATGGTAATGGAGGTTCTCTCCAAGCCGCTCGGGCGGTTTGGGCGGAGTCCGGATGATGCAACATCCGGACTCTGTATCGCTTTTCCATGAGGCCGGATCATCAGAATTTTGACCTGTCCGGAATTGGCCATTTCACGAAGCGGCCCGGCGTCGGGCGTAAACAGGAGAATTTAAAAGGTGACACTGGCACGCTGTTGCCATAAACCCATTACACATATGATTACTCGTCGAGATTTGTGCGTGGCCGCCGTTTCCATTGTTGTCGCCGTCGCGGGCGTTGCGCTGGCGCAGTCCAACGGCAAGACGGTGATGCATTCGAGCGTCTTTAACTGGGCCGACCTCAAGGCCATGCCGACCAAGGTGGGCGAGCGGCGGGAGGTGTTCGATGCGCCCACGCCGGCGCTGGCGAAACTCGAGTGCCACATTACGACGCTCAATGCGGGCGAAGCGTCACACCCGCCGCACCGTCATGCGGACGAGGAGCTAATAATCCTCAAGGAAGGGACTCTCGAAGCGGTGCAGGGGGACAAGACCAACATCGTCACGGCAGACGGCATCATCTTCGAGGCGTCGAATGAGCTCCACGGGGTGCGCAATATCGGCACAAACTGCGCGACGTATTACGTTTTCGAAATTACACCGCACGGTTAGAGGCAAAACAGTTTCACGGCTGGCTCATGAAGACCGCACGGTTCCTTGTTGCGGTCGTCCCGGACGCTCAGCAGCGCGTCCCCACCGCGTTAGACCCGGCAGGGATAACCTGCCGGTCGTCCGCGTGTCCCCGGAAGGCTCCATGAGCCAGCCGTGAAATTGAATTGATTTTCAATTTTGCGCTTGCGAAGGGGCTTTAAACCTTCAACTTTTGGCTTTGCCTTTGAACTTTGATCCGCAAATGGTCCGGGCCGCCCTGGCCGAAGACATCGGCTCGGGCGATGTGACGACCCTGGCCACGGTGCCGGCTGACGCCGTGGCCTCCGCTGTGATGGTGGCGCGGGAACCGCTGGTGGTTTGCGGGTTGCCGCTGGCGGAGGCTGTCTTCAGGGAGGTTTCTGCCGGCTTGAATCTGGCATCGGTGGCCGCGGACGGCCAGCACGTTGCGAAAGGACAAGCCTTGTTAAATATCCAGGGGCCGGCCCGCGCCATCCTCACCGCCGAACGGGTGGCGCTCAATTTCGTGCAACGCTTGTCGGGCGTGGCAACATTGACGGCGCGGTTTGTCGAAGCGGTGGCCGGGACGGGCGCGCAAATCCTGGACACCCGCAAGACAACCCCCGGCTGGCGGCGTTTGGAAAAATATGCCGTGCAATGCGGCGGCGGCGTCAATCATCGCATTGGCTTGTTTGACCGCATTTTAATCAAGGACAATCACCTGGCGGCGTTGCGCGGCGAACCGCCCAACGCCATCGAGGCGGCGGTGCGGCGGGCGCGCGCGCAGTATCCACACCTGGCCGTGGAGGTCGAAGCCGACACCCTCGAACAGGCCGGGCAGGCCTGCCGGGCCGGGGCCGATGTGATCTTGCTCGACAATATGTCCCACCAAGACCTGCGGGCGGCAGTCCGGTTGATTGATGGACGCGCCAAAACCGAGGCCAGCGGCGGCGTCAATTTGGCGACAGTCCGGGCCATAGCTGAAACGGGGGTGGATTTCATTTCCGTTGGCGCATTGACGCATTCCGCGCCGGCGGCGGACATTGCGCTGGATTTCCAAACATGATTTCGACGGACACGACAATCGACGCCCATATTTTGTCGGCCTTGCGCGGAGCGCCGTGGGGCGTTTCGGGAGGGGAGCTGGCGCGCCAACTCGGGGTCAGCCGCGCGGCCGTTTGGGCGCACATTGAGGAACTGCGCGCCATTGGCTACGATATCGAAGCCGGTCCGCACCTGGGCTACCGTTTGTTGAGCGTGCCGGACGTGCTGCACGCCGATGACATGTATTCGCGCCTGGGGCGGACGCGGGTCATTGGCCGTGAAATCCAGGTCTTCGAGGAAACCACTTCGACCAACGATGTCATGGCCCGCCTGGCGCGGGGCGGCGTGAAGGAGGGCGTGGTTATTTTTGCCGAATCACAAAGCAAGGGGCGCGGGCGGCTGGGCCGGCGCTGGATTTCACCGGCGCACAAAGGACTTTGGTTTTCGGTTTTGTTGCGGCCGGACATCGCGCCGCAGGCGGCGACGCAATTGACGATTGCCGCCGCCACCGCGCTGGCCCGCGCCATCACGCTGCAAACCGGCATTGTCCCGGAGATCAAGTGGCCCAATGACCTTTTGATCCGGGGCAAAAAGATCGCCGGCATTCTGACGGAAATGAGCGCGGAACTGGACCATTTGAAGGAAGTCATCCTGGGCATCGGCATCGACGTCAACCAGGAGGCGAGCGAAATCCCCGCCGCGCTGCGCAAAACAGCCACGTCAATAAGAATTGAATGCGGCCAAATGGTGGATCGCGCCGGACTGGCCGTGGCCATCCTGCGCGAACTGGATCGCGATTACGAACGGATCAAGCGCGGGGAATTCGACGTCATTGCCGAGCAATGGCAGGAGCATTGCAGCACGATTGACTCGCAGGTGAGCATCCGCGTCGGCGACCGGGTGATTCGCGGCCGGGCGGAATCCCTCGATGCGGACGGGGCGCTGCTACTGCGGGGGCAGCACGGCCATTTGGAGCGCATCACCGGCGGCGACGTGACGATGGAGAAGTAAGAATGGTGGGCGATGAGGGATTCGAACCCCCGACCAACAGCGTGTAAAGCTGCTGCGCTACCACTGCGCTAATCGCCCGAGCTTTTCCAATCTATGCTTTACTGCCGGAATTGCGAGACAAATTCGATCGGGGAAAATGTCTAATGACGAAATCCGAATGACCAATCAATGCCCAAATGACCCAGGGACGAATGGGACCAATAGGACGCATAGGAGGGATGGGAGTGAATGGGGCAGCATTGGTCATTCGAGCTTCGTCATTAATTGGTCATTTGTGCTGAGACATTCGTCATTTGACCTCTTGGGCGAATCCCTGCTGGCGCAGGGCCTCGTAAAGAACCAGCGCCACACAATTGGACAAATTCAACGACCGGACGCCAGCATGAAACATCGGAATGCGCAGCCACCAATCGCGGTGTTGCTCGATGATCTTTTTCGGCAGACCGGCGGTTTCGCGGCCAAAAATCAGGTAGTCGCCGGGCTTATATTCCGCTTGCGCATAATGCCGCGTCCCATGCGATTCAATCAGCCAGAGGCGCGCGCCGCCGGGCAGTTGCTTTTGAAAGGCCGGCCAGTCGGGCCAGCGATGCCAGACCAGATGTTCCCAATAGTCCAGACCGGCGCGCTTGAGCTGCGTGTCATCGAGCTTGAACCCGAACGGCTCGATTAAATGTAAAGTGGAGCGGGTTGCGGCGCAGAGCCGGGCGACGTTGCCGGTGTTCGGCGGAATTTCCGGCTCAAGCAGGACAATGTTCATCTGTCAATAAAACACCTTCCACAACACCAACCCGTGGGCGGGGGCGGTCATGCCCCCGGCGCGGCGGTCTTTCCGGCGCAAAATGTTTTTGATTTTCGCCGGCGCGATCTTCCCCTGCCCTGCCTGCGCCAGCGTGCCTACAATGCCCCGGCACATTTTGTAGAGAAAACCGTCCCCCTCGATGACAAAGGTCAGGAGCGGGCCGTTGCGCCGGATGTCGCACCGCCGCAAAGTGCGCACGGTTGATTTCATTTCATAATTGCGTGTCGCGGCCAATGATTTGAAGTCGTGTTTTCCAACCAACAGTTTGGCGGCGGCGCGCATGGCGCTGAGATTGAGGGGCCGGGTGACATGCCAGGCCTGCTGGCGCAGGAGCGGGTTCATGGCCGGCCCGTTCCAAAGAAGGTAGCGATACTGTTTGCCGCTGGCGTCGAACCGCGCGTCGAAACCGTCGCGGCAACGGGCCACGCGCATGACCCGAATGTCGCGGGGCAGATGGGCATTGACGGCCACAGCCATCCTGGCCGCGGGCATTTTGACCTGGTCGTCCGGAATCTCCACTTGCGCGGCCATGCCAAGGGCATGCACCCCGGCATCCGTGCGGCTGGAGCTGTGCAGACGCGATGCGCCGGGGAAGATTTTGGCGATCGCCTCCTCGACCCGTTGCTGGACTCCCACTCCGGTCTTTTGCACCTGCCAGCCCGCGTAACCGGTGCCATCATAGGCAATGATAAGCTTGAATTTCACTTGCCGAGGCTGTCCAGGTAACTTTGCAGCAATATCGCCGCCGCTGTTTGGTCCACGCGTTCCCTGCGTTTTTCGCGCCGCATCCCGGTTTCAATCAGAAAGCGGTTGGCTTGCACCGTGGTCAGCCGTTCGTCCCATGTGGTGACGGGGATGGCGAAAGCTCCGCGCAAACTCCCCACAAATTGCCTGGCCCTGGCCGCCGCCGGGCCATAGGTGCCATTCATGTTGCGCGGAATGCCGACGAGGATTTCCCCGACCTGCCTGCTGTCAATAATATCCTCCAGGCGCTTGAGGAAATCTTCCAGCGGTTCGGCGGCAAGAAACTCGAGGGGCTGCGCGATGATGGCCGTCTCGTCGCTGATGGCCACGCCGATTCGCTTTGTTCCGTGATCGAGGGCGAGAATGCGCATACCGGATGTCATACCAGGGATTTCATGACCCGGGCCGCCGCGCCGACCGTTTTGTCTATGTCCGAGGCGGAATGGGCGGTGGAGATGAACCCCGCTTCAAATTGTGACGGCGCAAAATAAATGCCTTCGCGCAACATGCCGTGGAAGAATTTGCTGAAACGGGCGCGGTCGCTTGTCATGGCATCGGCCAGGTTATGCACTGGCTGCCCGGTGAAATAGCCGCAGAACATGGAACCGATGCGGTTGAATTGCACGGGAATTTTGGCCGACTTGGCGGCGTCTTTCATCCCTGTTTCCAGGGCGGCGCCCGATTCTTCCAAGGCGGCGTAAGCATTGGTGGAGGAGAGTTCCTTGATGGCTGCCACTCCGGCCGCCATGGCCAGCGGATTGCCGCTCAAAGTGCCTGCCTGATAAACCGGCCCCAGCGGCGCAAGCATGTCCATTATTTCGGCGCGCCCGCCAAACGCGCCGACCGGCAGGCCGCCCCCGATGATCTTTCCAAAACAAGTCAGATCAGGCCGGATGCCGAAACGCCCCTGCGCGCCACCCAGGGCCAGGCGGAAACCGGTCATGACTTCATCAAAAATGAGCAATGCGCCGTCGGCGGCGGTGATGTCGCGCAGAAATTCGAGGAAGCCCGGCTTGGGCAAATACAAGCCGGCGTTGCCCGGGACCGGTTCGACAATGATGCCGGCGATTTGTCGCGGGTTGGCGGCAAAGGCGGCGCGCACCGCCCCGGGTTCGTTAAAGGGCACGACGATCGTATGCTGGGTGAAAGCCGCGGGCACCCCGACGCTGTCGGGATGGCCAAAAGTCAGCGCGCCCGATCCAGCCTTGACCAAAAGTGAATCGGCATGGCCGTGGTAACAGCCATCAAATTTGATGATCTTATCGCGCCGGGCAAACCCTCGCGCCAATCGAATGGCGGACATGCAGGCTTCGGTCCCGGAATTGCACATCCGCACTTTTCCCAGGCCCGGCACGGCGGCGCAGACCAACCGCGCCATTTCGACTTCCAGCGGATTGGGAATGCCGAAGCTGGTCCCCTGCCCGGCCGCGTTCTGGATGGCTTGAATGATTTTGGGATTGGCATGGCCCAGAATGGCCGGCCCCCACGTTCCGACGTAGTCCACAAGGTCATTGCCATCGACATCGAAGACATGGGCGCCTTTGGCCTTGTTGACGAAGAAAGGATGGCCGCCAACGGCGCGAAAGGCCCGCACTGGAGAATTGACGCCGCCCGGAATGTATCGCAACGCCTCCGCAAACAACTCTTCAGACTTGGTGCTTGTCATCATGTAACATCCAAATGTGTGCTGAATCTGGACAAAATCAAGGCAAAGGCTGAGGGAAGAGTTTGTAAGGTTGCGCATCACAACACCCTAGGTGATTTGCCTTACAGACAAATTAGCGGAACTTTGATAAACTGTTCAGCACCATGACAAATCCTAATTTGCCATCAACTCGCGATCTGAGATCACTTTTCTGCGAACGCTTTGCCTGTCCGCTCTCGGAGTTTGACGAACGGGCGTTCAAAAAATGCCTGTATCTCCACGCCCGAATCATCGCGCCCGTGCTTCGCTGGATCAAGTCCGACTGCTTCGAACGGGACCTTCTTTTCGCCCACTATTTTGGAAACGCGAAAGACTGGCAGGAAGCAACAACCGAAATCGCCGACCTGTGCTACCAGGACCATATCCAGCCGCGCTTTGCCCGCTACGCATTGCGCCTCCGCATATCAGGTCAAAAAGCGAACGAACTCGCTGTCATTCTCTTCCAGCCCGCCAATCCGATCCAAACGCTTGAGAACAAGCCGGAGGCGGTTCGCCAGGCAGGGGGAATTCATCCATAAATAATGGCATTACGCCTCCCGGTAGCGCTGCGCTATGGGAAAACGCCGGCCCACCCCAAAAGCTTTGGTGGTCACTTTCAGGCCGGGGGCGGCTTGGCGGCGTTTGTATTCATTCACGTCGATCAAGTGAATGACTTGCTTGACTGTCTTCTCGTCAAAACCGAGCCGGACGATTTCGGCCAGGGACCGGCCCTGGACAACGTAATGATCGAGAATGGCATCGAGAATTTCGTAGGCCGGCAAGCTGTCCTGATCGGTTTGATTGAGACGCAATTCCGCCGAAGGGGCTTTGGTCAGGGAAGACTGGGGAATGATTTCACGGGCGCGGTTGATCCATTTGGCCAGGCGATAGACCATCGTTTTAGGCACATCACTGATCACGGCCAACCCGCCGCACATGTCGCCGTAAAGAGTGCAATAGCCGACGGCCAGTTCGCTTTTGTTGCCGGTGGTAAGAAGCAAGGAACCGAACTTGTTGGACAACGCCATGAGAATAACCCCGCGTAATCGCGCCTGGATGTTTTCCTCCGTGGTGTCTTCGGCGCGGCCGCTGAAAACGGCTTTCATCTGCTGCCGCACCGATTCAAACGGCGGTTGAATGGGAATGACATCATAGCGAATGCCCAGGCGCTCCGCCAAAAGGCGCGCGTCATCCAAACTGCCCCTGGAGGAGAATTGCGAGGGCAGCGAGATGCCGTGGACGTGCTCCGGCCCGAGCGCGGCGACGGCCAGACAGGCCACGACTGCCGAATCAATTCCGCCGCTCAGTCCAAGCACGGCGGATTTAAAGCCGCACTTATGGAAGTAGTCGCGCAGTCCAAGCACCAGGGCGTCATGCACGTTCTCTTCGTCCGTGGCGTCTGGCCCGGAAACGGGCTGGCCCGTCTCCGTATCAGCCACCACGAAGTCTTCTGCAAAAGACCTGGCCCTGGCAATCAACCGGCCCTCCCCATTGAAAAGCAAACTTCCGCCGTCAAAAAGCAATTCGTCGTTGCCCCCGACCAGATTGCAGAAGGCCACGGGCCGCCGCGATTTGAGGGCGAGGCTGGCCAGCATGTCATAGCGCAATTTTTCCTTGCCCACGCACCACGGGGAAGCCGAGATGTTGAAAAGGCACCCGGCCCCGGCGGAAACAAGAGTGGCAACCGGATCGGCCTGATAGCGCCGTTGCGGCCAGAAATCCTCATCGTTCCAAATATCCTCGCAAATCGTCACTCCGCAAACCGAACCGGCAATGGTCACGGGCAGGTTTTCCCGCGCCGGCTCGAAATAGCGGTCTTCATCAAAGACATCATAGGTGGGCAGCAAAGTCTTGACGCGGGTGGCGGCGATTTTCCCGGCGTGCAGAAGCGCCGCCTCGTTGGTGACGTCCCGCCCCGGCCGGTTCTTGTTTTCGCCGACGAAACCGACCAGCATCGCCGTTTCTGCGCTGGCCGCGGCGAGGCGATGAAGGACGGCGAGATTTTTGGCAATGAAATCTTTCTTGAGCAACAGGTCGCGCGGCGGATAGCCGGTGATCGTCAACTCAGGAAACAGCACGACATCGGCCTTTTCCGCGCGGGCGCGCCGGGCGGCTTCCATGATTTTGGCTTCATTGCCGGCCAGGTCACCGACGGTGGTATTGATTTGGGCCAGGGCGATTCTCATCTTCATCCTAAACGCAGATCCGGCCTAGCGGTGTCGGCCGAAAAATGTTTCCGGCAGGCTGCCAAGCTCAGTTCGAACCAATATGCCGGGGCCAATGTGATGGCGCAGGAACCAGCCCTGATTGACTTCCAAAACGTACTGCACATCGTCCGAAGCCGCCACGACGGAATTGGTGTTCTGCGGTTGCAAATCGTTTATTTCGACAATGCTGCCCTCCGGGTTGATATAGGCGGCGGAAAGCGGCAGGGGGCAGTTTTTCATCCAAAATGAAGCCTGCATCGGCCTGTTGAAGACAAACAACATGCCGGCGTTTTCCGCCAAATTGGTGCGGAACATCATGCCCGTTTGCACTTGCTCGGCCGTCAAGGCCATTTCCGTCACCAATTCCTCCGCCCCAAGCCAGAGGCGGACGGTCTTCAACTGGGGCTGGGCCTTGGTCGGCAACGCGGGCTGGGACGGTTGCCCCGGCGCGGCCGCAATGGGCGGCGTGGAGGATTTTTTTCCGCAGCCGGCAAAAGAGCCGGCCAGCATCAACAAGATCAGAACGAACCATCTCATCCCGCGAGAATGCGCGAAGCCCGGCCCAATTTCAATGAAACTATTTGGCCACGCCCTGGAGGCGGTCCAGAATCTCCATGTTGCGTTGCGTCTCGGCCAGGCTCAGCCGCGGCGCGCGCTGTTGCAAAATGGCGTCGGCGAAATCTTCCACCTCAAGGCGGTAACGGTCGCTCTGCGCCACCTGAATTTCGCGGCGTTCCTCTCCCGTGGTCAGAGTCAACACGCCGGGGTTGTCGAAGAACGTGTCGGGGATTTCCAACGCGCCGCGGGTTCCGACAATTTCCGAGCAAACCCGTTTCTGCGCGTTGAATCCGCAATTCAACGAGGCGATCAGCCCGGAGGGATACTTGAGCAGCGCGGAATAAATCATGTCCACGCCGTCTTTCCGCACGCATTGCGCGGAAATACTATCCGGCAGCGCCCCGCCCGGCTGGCCGCGGGTGATTTCATCCATCACCATGCCGATGAAATTGACCGGGTAGCAACCGACATCATAAAGAGAGCCGCCGCCCAGTTCGGGTTTGAACTTGATGGAAGCCGGATCGGCGAGCAAAAAGCGGAAAGTCGAGCCGATGAACTTGATTTCGCCGAGCGCGCCGCCGCGCAGCACTTCGAGGACCCGGCGCGTGCGGTCGGTGTAACGATACATAAAGGCTTCCATCAGCCGCACATGGCTGGCGGCGCAAGCGGCAGTCATTTCGCGGCATTGGGCGGCGTCCAGGGCGAGCGGTTTTTCGCACAGGACGTGCTTTCCGTGTTCCGCGGCCCGGATCGTCCATTCCCGATGCAGTGAGTTGGGCAGCGGGATATAAACCGCATCCACGTCCGGATCGCGCAGCAGTTCATCGTAGCCAGGATAGGCCGTCGGCGCGGGAAATTGGACGCGGCACGCGGTCAGTTTGGATTCGTGACGCGAAGCCACGGCGTGCAGCACCGAATTGGAGGACCGCTGGATCGCAGGCATGACAGCTTCCCGTGCAATCCGGGCGCATCCGAGAACGCCCCACCGGATTTTTCGCTGGCCAGTCTTCATGGAATTATTTGCTACAGACGGATCACTCATCAGGATTTTCAGGCTTCGACAAGCATTCAATCGCCAGAATGCCGCGCCGCACCCGTTTCGTCAACCAACTCTGAAGTGCTATTCCTGAGAATTGCGCATTTTTGGCAAAATTTTCCGAACCGTCTTTCAGAATGACAAATGAGAAATTCTCAATGACAAATTTTCAATTCAGGTTCAGCGCTTCGGGGCGGGGGGTCAACCCAGAATGGCGCTTAGTTAAGGGCACGATTTTTTCTGTATTTGCTGCGGTGCAGCATTTCTCTCATCATGTGACGAGGACGATTTAGCTTCTGGTAAGGCTTGGGCCGGCGTTTGACGGCACGCGG
>Ga0181526_10001502_pt1 | contig 21964 bp, 22 predicted proteins | sample PEATcosm2014_Bin_35_FD_119750 | JGI IMG/M metagenome (GOLD analysis project Ga0181526, IMG submission 119750) | Peatland microbial communities from MTU Mesocosm Facility, Houghton, MI, USA - PEATcosm2014_Bin06_30_metaG | ecosystem: Environmental > Terrestrial > Soil > Wetlands > Peat | place...
TACTCCCACATGCTGCCGTGGAACTGGTTGGTGCCGGATTTTAGCGTTACGTTGACCACCGCTCCGGCCGCTTGCCCAAATTCCGCCGAGAACGTGCTGGTTTCCACCTTGAATTCCTGCACGCCGTCGATCACCGGCTCGATGGCTTGCGCGGCGGAACTGTCGAATCCCACGATCTTGTTCTTGTTGTCGACGCCGTCCAGCAGGTATGTATTTTGTAGCTCGCGCGCGCCGTTGGCGATGAAAGTATCGCGCTCGGCTCCACGCCGCGACGGCGATGTCCCGGCGCCCAGGGTCGCCAACTGGATGTAGTTCCGCCCGTTCAAGGGCAGGTTCTGCATCGTGGCGTCGTCCACGACTTGGCCCATGGACGAATCTTCGGTTTGGAGAAGCGGAGCTGTCCCTTCCACCGTAACGACCGTGGTGGTTGTGCCAGGCGACAGCGCGAAGTCCAGATTGAGGCGGTCCTGCACTCTGAGATCGATACCCGTTTGGGTCTCCGTCGCGAAGCCGGCGGCGGACGCCGAGATGTTGTACCTGCCGACGTGCAGCGCGGGGGCCGAGTAGAATCCGTCGCTGTTAGACAACAGCGAGACTGCGATACCGGTCTGGGTTTCGACAATCTTGACGGTTGCGGACTGCAGCACGGCGCCCGTGGAATCCCGTACAGTGCCCGAGATGGCTCCGGTATCTAGCTGACCGTAAAGCAGTTGAATCGTTGAAAACGCCAACAGTGAGGCGACTTGAAAGGTGGCTGGGATGCGCAATGGACTCCTCCAAAGTATAGTTAGTCTATCGATGCGATCGATTAACTAATCTATCCCAGAACGGGAAATGTTGTAAACACCCACTTGTTTGTGGTGCCTCCGTCTATAGCAACATTTGTGCTAGTCCAACGATTGGTCACGCAGACGGGCTGTCGTTTTGCGCCCCCCGTTCCGAACCCGTCTCGCGAAGTGTCGTTTTACGATTATTTCTAGTCTTTCTATATACCTACTATTGTGATATTTGGGGGAGCGGCATGGCGAGCGGGCGATGGGACTCTCGGCTCTGGCTAATTACCGTCACGCCGGGCGCATTCAAACAGACTTTCGGGTAGTGGGTCAATTTGGTTTGGGAGGGCGGCCAATCTTTGGCCGCAGCCGCCTTTCAGGCGGCCAGAGCCAGCCGGCTGAAAGCCGGCTCAGGCGAGCGAAGCTCGCCTGTGTCGGCAGAGTGCCGACACGGCACGCCGGGGGCGTGCGCCACGAGGGCTACCCAACTGACGGGGCCAATCTCCGGAGCCGGCTGCGGGCAGAATTGCCCGCCCTCCATTTTGTGAACCACGTGGCGTTGGGCAGGATTATCCGCGGCACAAAACCAAACCGACCCACTACCGACTTTCGGGGGAGGATACGACGCTTTTGTGATGAAGATAGCCAGGGTGGCATAAGGGCTAAAGCCTGGCTAAACCAAAGCCCCGCGCGGGCTCAAGGCCCCCCTGACGGGGCCAAAGCCAGTCCCGCCAAGTCTCGGCAAGAGCGGGCGGCGGTCCCGGGCGGGAACCTCTCCGGCGCCAGAAACATCGCCAGAGGTGGGCAAAGCTCCGAGGCAGGCGGCCTGCGAGGCCGCCGCAGGCTGCGAGCCTGCCCCACTTTACTTCCACTGGAGCAACTGGTGTACCTGCTCGCCCAGCGCAAACCCAAGCTTGTCTTGCGCCACCGAAATGCGGAAGGTACCCGGCGCCATGCCCTTTGGCGTCATCCGGCCGTGGAAATGCTGGACCTCGGTCACCGGGCCCACGGGCCGCTTGTTCGCGGGATCGACGGCGCGCGTGAAGATGCACTCGAACCCGTCATGTACCTGTGTAAAGTAAATGCGGCCACCGCCTGGGGACCAGCGCGGATAGTCGCCTACTCCGAGGTCCACCCAGTTCGCGAGCGGAACATCCTGCAAGCCGCGGAACGGCGCGGCCCACATGCGCGGCGGCCCAGCGCCCTCCTCGGACGTGAAGACCGCCCAGCGCCCGTCATTGGAGAAGCTGGCCAGGTACAGGTTCGCGCTGGGATGCGAGTAAATCGGCTTATGCTCGGAGGTTCTCGTATCCCAGGCCACAATCGTGCGGTGTCCCTCTATGCTTGTCCTGAGTAACCACTGGCCGCCACGCGAGAGATCCCAGGCCACTCCGCCGCCCTGCATCGATCCCCAAGAGCCGCCTGTTTTCAGATCCACGATTCTGGAGATCTCAGGAGCCGCGCCAGCGCTCCGCGCGGTCGGCTGCACTGCAAAGAGACCGTCGGAACCGAGGGTATGTACTCTTGGAAATTCTCTGCCCTTTCCAGTCCGGTAATCGCGCAGGACACTCGGGGCGCCGGCCGCCTCCAGCAGGAACGAACGGCCGTCCGGGGTGAATTGCGGGCGGCATCCTCCGTGCAGCAGTTCACTGAAGGACGCGAGCGATCCGCGCACGGCTCCGCTCTCCGCGTCTATTGGCAGCGCCCACGCGCTTGACTGGTTGTCTTCTCCATCGGCCAAGACCGTGTCCGCGGCGGATGCGGCGCAGCCGGAAATCAACAACCGCGAATGAGCTAGCGCACTGGAATACCGGCTGCCGCGGATGGCCGGCTTCAGCAGGAATTCTCCCAGCGCCGCGGCCTTTTCCTTACCGTCCATGTGCGAGTAAAGGAACCGGTCTCCCGCTACGGCGCAGGCGCGGGCGTACAAATAAACGGCTTCTCTGAAGTCGGGTATCATCGCGGCGGGTCCGCCATCCAGCGGGGCGCTCCACAATCGAGGCGTGGCTCCCTCGTCGAGGTACAGGAAGAGCACGTTCCGGCTGTCGGCGCCCCACGCGAATCCCTGAAACGACGATGCGTTCCTGGCCAGGCGCACTCGCTCGCCTCCCTGTGCCGGCACGATATATAGCACGCGAGTATCAAAAGCCTGAACGTCGCCGCCACGCTCGCTGGTGTTCAGAAAAGCGATCCACTTGCCATCCGGCGAAAAGCGCGGGCTCCGGCCGCCTTGCACCAGTAAGCGCGCCGCGCCGCGGGATCCAAAAGGCACCCCAGGCTGTAGATAGATACCGGCAGGCCGGCGCGCGGAATGAAACGCCAGCCATCGGCCGTCGGGAGAGAGCGAAGGTTCATCGTTGGCGGCATCGCCCGCGGTCACGCGTTTCGGCGTGCCACTGGGCATTGGCTTGAGCCAGATGTCCGGATGCGTCCCATCTTTTCCGGGCGAGGCGAAAGCCAGCCACTTGCCGTCGCTGGAAAGCGCCGGCTGCATGGCGTCCGGGACGCCTGCATCAAAAGGTATGAGCTGGTGAGATGGAACGCGCAGTGCGCGCCAACCTGAAATCCCGGCGGCGGCAACAGCGAGTACCGCCGCCACGGTGGTCCAAAACTTCTTGCGCGGTTTCCGCGCGCGGACCCGCTGCCCTTCGAGGTAGCGCGCCAGGTCCGCATCCATCTCCGTGGCGGACTGGTAGCGAGACGCGGCATCCTTGCGCAGCGCTTTCGAAAGAATGGCGTCGAGCGGCGTATCGAGCCGGGGCGGGTCCGGCTGAGTGCCGGCGATGAATTTGGCCACGCCGGCCGGCGACTGGTCGGCCATCCGATAGGGTAAGCGGCCCGTCAGCAAACGATAGAGCAGCACGCCTGCCGAATATAGGTCGGAAGCCACGGCAACGGGTTCGCCACGCACCTGCTCGGGGCTGGCATAGTCCGGCGTGAAGGCGAAGACCCCCGTCTTGGTGAGTGCCGTTTCGGCGGTGACGTCCACCAGGCGCGCGGTGCCGAAATCCAGCAGCTTCACGTTGCCCGAGTCGTCCACCAGGATATTGGACGGCTTCACGTCGCGATGAATCACCTGCCGGCCGTGGACATACGAAAGCGCTTCCAGAACCTGGCGTATCAGGGCGATGCGGCCGCGCGTGTCGAGCTGGTGGGCATCGCAGAAGAGATCGATGGTCAAGCCGCCGACGAATTCCATCACCAGATAAGGCAGGCCGGTTTCCGTGACGCCGCCATCGATCAGGCGCGCGACTTTGGGATGATCGAGGCTGGCCAGGAATTGGCGCTCGCGGCGGAAGCGGTCTTCGATCTCGTGGGAGGCCAGGGCCATCGGCGCCACCTTGACGGCCGCCGACATCTGAAAGGCGCCGTCGGCGCGCTCGGCCAGATAGACGGTGCCCATGCCTCCGCGCCCGAGCAGCTTGACGGCTTGCCACGCGCCGAACCGCGGCAGCGGGCGCGCGGGTGGGGGCGCCGCGGCCCGGATGCGCTCGCAATGTTCGAGCAGCAGAGCGACTCGGGTGCGGAGATACCGGTCGGCGCCGCAGTGTTCGGCGATTAGCGCGTCGCGCGCGGCGCCGGGCGGCAGTTCCACCGCCGCGTAAAAGATCCGCTCGACTTCGTGAAAGCGCTCTTGTTCAGCAGGGTTCATCGCATAACCAACCGCAAGAAGTGTTCACACGAGTGTGAACACGGCACGCACGAGTGCGTGCGCCACGAGGCTTAGGCCAGGCGCTCGCGCAGCCAAGACAGGGAAAAAAGCAGGCTGCGTGCCACCGTCCGGCTGGAAACCTCCAGGATATCGGCGGTTTCATCCACGGTGCAGCCCAGAAAGTAATGGAGCTCGACCATGCGCGTCTTGATCGGATCGAATTCGGCCAGATCGTTGAGCGCTTGTGAAAGATCCAGCGACTCGGCGCTCTCGCCCCCGAGCCAAGCCAGTTCGGCGTCCAGAGGCGCGCGCTGCCAACCCATCCCGCGCTTTTCCGATTTGGCCTTGCGCGCGGAATCGATGAGCACGCGGCGAGTGAGCTGCGCGGCGAAAGTGAAGAAGTGCGCGCGGTCCTTGAGCGACAGACGGCGCATGCGCAACAGATCGACGAAGACTTCATTGACCACCGCCGTGGGTTGCAACGTATGATCGGGCCGCTCGTTGCGCAGGTAGGCTTCCGCGACGGCATGCAGATGATCGTAGACCAATGGGGCCAGGGCTTCGACCGCGCCGGGCTCTCCTTGCTCCCAGCGCGCCAGGAGCTGGGTGATCTCCCCTTGCCCGGATTCCGCCACACTTCATGATAAGACGTTGTGCGCCAGCCTGGCCCGCGGGAGCGGGTACTGCACGGTTCAGTACGGTACAAGCCTCCACACAAGAGACGGCGCAAACCGGGGGGAAAACCTGCCACGATCCGCAAATGAAAAATCGCGTGGCAGCTTTTGGCGGCTTCTTGCGCCGTCTTAACTGAACGGCCGAGCGGACACTCAGCCAGCCGGGACTTGCAGCAGTAAGGAGAGGACATATGAATATAAATCGCTATGGCTTTTGCATGCGGCTGACCGCCCGTGCATCTCGAGAACTCGTGGAACCCAGGAGACTTTCAATGAAGAACCTTCGGCAGCAAAAAGCAATTCGCACCGTCGCGACACTCGCGCTGACTGTCGCCTTGGCCGGGATCGCAATTCCGGCGCAGGCCCAAACCTTTACCTCGCTGCACACCTTCGGAGGAATCGATGGCACCCCCCCGGACGGCAGCTATCCCAACGGGCTGGTGCAGGGCACCAACGGATATTTGTACGGGACCACGCTCGCGGGCGGGACGGGCTTCTACGGCACCGTGTTCAAAATCAGCACCAGCGGGACGGAGACAATCCTTCAGGACTTTACCTCTGTCCCCTACAACGGAAACCAGGCGGCGCTGACGCTGGCCAGCAACGGGAATTTCTACGGGTCAACAAAGTTGCCCGACTCGGCGGTCTACAAAGTCACTCCCAGCGGCGCCATCACTACTCTCTACCCATTTTGTTCCTTACTAAACTGCGCGGATGGTAATAGCCCCGACGCGGCGATGGTGCAGGCCAGCAACGGGGACCTCTACGGGACAACGCAGAATGCGGGAGCATACGGCCAGGGCACGATTTTCAAAGTCACCCTGGGAGGCGCGCTTACCACGCTTTACTCCTTTTGCGAAACCCAGAACACGGAAGGTTACTGCCTGGATGGAGGTGCGTCTCCCTATACGGCGCTGGTGCAGGGCACGAACGGAGACCTCTACGGCACCACGCAAGATAACGGGGCCTATGGCTCCGGTACGATCTTCAGAATCACCATGGCGGGCGAATTTACGACGCTTCACGCCTTTTGCAGCGTCGCAGGTTGCCCTGACGGCGCGAGCCCCAAGGCCGCGCTGGTTCAAGGCGCCGACGGGAACCTCTACGGGGTAACCAGCAACGGCGGCAACGGCGCCGGCACCTTCTTCACCATGACCCCAAGCGGCGCACTGACGACGCTTTACACCTTCTGCCTCGCGGGCGGCGATTGCGTGGACGGCGCCCAACCCGTGGCGCTGATGCTGGCCACCGACGGGAACTTCTACGGCCTGGCGGGAAGCGGTGGGGCCAACGGTTATGGCACGATCTTCCAGACGACCCCCAGCGGCTCACTGACCACGGAGCACAGCTTCGACGCAACGGACGGCATCGTCGGCAATAACTCCTATGACGGTCCGATGCTGATCCAGGATACCAATGGGACGTTCTACGGGGTGACCGAACTTGGCGGGGACAATTATTCAACCTGCCCCACTTGCAACGGTACCGTCTTCAGCTTGTCCATGGGTCTGGGCCCATTCGTGAAAACATTGCCGACCTCGGGCAGAGTCGGCTCGTCCGTCAAGATTCTGGGAAACAAGCTGACGGGCGCGACCAGCGTCACTTTTAACGGTGCCGCGGCTACGTTCACGGTGGTCTCGAGTACCGAAATCACCACGACCGTACCCCATGGCGCCACCACCGGCGTACTGCAAGTGGTAACGTCCACAGGGACCACGCTGACGAGCAACCTAGGTTTCACCGTTCCCTAGCGGAAGAGTTTCATGCCGGAGAGGGCTGGCCGGGCGCCCCATTTCTTGCGGCCTATGCAGGAAGTGGGGCTTTTGCATTCGGAGTGTTCATCTGGCAGTGGATGCCGCAGGCAGCGTCTACCTAGGCTAGGCTTAGGCTAGGCTAGTGTCCTGTCCCAGGTAATACTCGACAACAGGTTCCATACGCGATGCTGCGCGAATTGGAGGGTGGGCAGTTATGCCCGCAGCCGCCTTTCAGACGGCTGGCTGCACGTTGGCCTTTTTGTGGAGCGGCGAGCTTCGCGCGCCTAAGCGCGGGGCTAAAGCCCCGCGCGGGATAAATCCCGCCCCCCAAGAACGCCTGCCGCGAAGCTCTGCCTGGCTTCTTGCAGGGCCCGCCTGTGTCGGCAGAGTGCCGACACGGCACGCTGGGAGCGCGCGCCACGCGGGCCACCCCACGTCGCAGATCTTGATATTGTCAACGCCTGCGACCGTGCCGACCGGCGACAATCTCACCTATACCGGGACGGCGCTGTGCGCGAATCACTGCACCGTGACGCTGAACGTGGCGGAGAGCATGGATTGAGGATTCCAGACCTCGAATTTCAGCAGGTCCCCGGACACCAGCGGGCACTTGCCGTCCAGGTTGACATTAGCCAGGAGTTGGATCGTCCCGGTATCCCATTCGCCGATGGAAACCGTGCATTCGCTCCCAGGGTAGCCGGCTGCCCATCTTTGGGTCAAATCCCGGAATCCGAGATATTGTGAGAAACCGGTGAAGGGCGTTCCCGCCGGGAAAGTTCCGAAACCTTCGCCGGTCATGGTGATTGGCGGATTCGGTTGAGCTGCAAATTGGCTGCAGCCCGGCGCGGCGCATTGCGTCACGATGCCGCCGATGGAGGGCGCCGGCGCCGGAAAGACTCCGCAGACGGGGCGGACCCCGGGCTGCCCGTCCGGAAGAACTCCGCAAGCGCTTGGCCCAACCAGCGGCGATGCCGTTCGGGGCAGGCTGGCCGCGGCCGGGTAGTCGACTACCGGTGTGTAGTCGCCCAGCAGGCTGCCCGCGGCGGTGTCCACGGAAGTGCGATAGGGAACGAACTGTCCGGCACAGTCGAACCCATCGCCCGGAATGATGTGGCGTACGGAAAGCAAACTCAGCAGTTCATAGTCCGAAATGGCAGTCAGATCGAGGAACGTATAGCCGTTCGCCGGAGTGATCCAATTGGGAATGGCCGCGCCCGTGCCGACGATCAGCGTGGCATAACCGTTGACGTCTTTGGTGAAAGCGCTGTCCGCGATACTGGCCAAAGTACTCCCGCCCGGTTGCGTAAACGACAGGCTCATATATCGCATTTGCTCGTTTCCGGATCGCGAACAGCCATCGGTGCACGGTGTTGGAGGTGTCGTCGGGATCCGAACGCGAATCCGCATCGCTTCTCCCGCCGCGGCGAGGGTGGCAGGCAGGCCGGGTGACACGGATGCGACAGTGTACGAGGCGTTCGGATTCGTGATGGGCACGTATTGTGGCTGCCGCGACCACCGCAGGGTATCCGGCGGGGACGGCGGCGCGTTACAGAGCTTCGGCAGATATGTGGTTTCGTAAATGTGATGAGAGTGAGACTGCGTCGGATCGAGCCACGCAAGGCCCACTGCGTTACTGGCCGCCACGATTTGCAGGGTGCTAATGGCATAAGCCGCCGGATAGGCGCACCCAGAGGCAACGTCGCGCACAATGATGGCCGGGTCCGCCTCCGACGAGCTGTCGTTCAAATACGCCCGTACCATGAGAAGGCCCGCGGTGTTCGGATTGGTGTGCTGGGGCGTATCGACCACGTGGTCGAGGAAGGTGGGGAACTGCTGGAAAAAATCGACATCGGCATTCCAATCCATGCCCGGGTGCCGCTGGGTGGCATCCAGGCCGTTCACGTCCACGTTGTATCCGTCTATCATGCAACCGGTTTGGAGAACGCCCGGAGTACCCCCAAAGTTGATCGGCACGGCGTACTGCTGCCCGTCGACGTAGGGGACTCCAGGCAGATACGGATTAATGTATTGGGAAGTCAACGGCACGATGCTGGTGTCCAGGATCGATCCGGACAATGCCTGGTGGGCGTCGTTCAACGCAATCGAGAAGTACCGCGCGTTCGGGAAATCTCCCAAGACCATCAACTGATACCGCGGGTCGACTTTAAAGAATATTTGGTAATACGTGGCGTTCAGATCCCCATACTCCGTGCCGCCAAAGCCCGTGCCTAGATGGATGGTGTAGCAGGGGTTCGCGGCGAAGTTGGTGAAGAAATCACCCGTCGGAAATTGGTTCCCGGTGAACGTCGTGGGGAGCCCCGAACAACCCTTGGCGTGCGCGATGCTTGATGGGAGGCAACACCCCAGGAAGAGCGCGAAGGCGCTGAAAACTCGGATTACATTCATTGTGATCTCCTTACTGTGAGGACAGTTCCAAAAAGGACAAATCGAGCGGACTATTGCGTACTGGTGCGGTACTTCCATTATAGCTCAATGTGCGTAAAAGTACGAATCTTGAAGGATTTCGCGGGTTCCCGCGTCGCGACGGCGTCCTACCGGGCGGCACTGCCGAGCGGATCCTCTAGGGGGAGAATGCGCGTTATTCACCGCTCTGCGACAACGGCGGCTTCGGGGGTGACGAGTTTGCAGACTCGCGGGTGCCCATGAATTCCGGTGGAGCATCGTGCCGCGCAAGAGGACCAGCGTGACCGTATCGCTTCTCGCTCACCGGGGAAACCGCGCCGGAGGCCCAGGCTGAGCCGCGACCGTCAGGAAGCGGTTTCTTCCAGCCAGAACTCCCCAATTGTTAAGCACTCGCTCTGTTTTAGCGACGGCTCCTGAACGGGCGCTACAATCGGATGGTGCCCTACCCTGAACCACTCATCGCCGCAATGCGCCAGGATCTGACCCGATACGGTGTAGAAGAGGCCAGAACTCCTCAAGATGTGGACCGCCTGCTGGGGCCGGACAGTGGCGCGGTGTTGATGATCGTGAATTCCGTTTGCGGCTGCGCCGCCGGGAGGGCCCGGCCGGCGGTCGGGCTCGCTCTGCAACATGCAGTGCGTCCTTCCAAGGTGGCCACCGTTTTCGCCGGCGGCGACGAAGCGGCGGTGGCTCACTTGCGCGCCCGGTTGTCCGATTACCCACCTTCGTCTCCGTCGATGGCGCTATTCCAGGATGGAAAGCCGGTGTACATGTTGCATCGCAGCGAGATCGAACGCCGCGAGCCTGCGGAAATCGCCCGCGTCCTCACCGCCGTGTTTGACCAGTTCTGCATGGAGCGCAATCCCGTTTAGGAATCCGCCAATGCGTGGGCGCGCCGGCCATTGCGCGAGCCCGTAATGGATCGCCTGCACGGATCCACCTGTGTCAGCGTTCCGCGCCCGGATCGCCCGTGGGCGGCGGGGCGTGATCCGCGGCAGCCGGAGGCCCCAACAGCTCCGTGAGGACGGGTTTCAGTGCATCTGCCCAGACCTGATACGCCTGCACGGTCGGATGGAGCCTGTCTTTTGCGTTCATCATCCCGGAGAACAGCCTTCCGTCGCCGTCGGCGAGTTTGTCGTTGACGTTCAGATACCGAACCTTCCGGCCATCGGCGAGCCTGGACAGATTGCGGTTGATCCTGTCGATGACCGGCATCAAAGCCATATTGTCGTTTCTCGGGAAGATTCCCATTACGACGATTGTCGCGGCGGGCGCTTTTGTTTGGATTACGCGCACAATCGCCTGCAGGCCGCACCAGACATCGTCCGCGCTCGCGTCAACGTCGCCTCGGGCCGATATATTGCCGACGTTGTTTGTGCCGGCGAGCAGCACCACCACTTTGGGCTTGACTGCGTCCAACTCGCCGTTCTGCAAACGCCAGAGGATGTTTTGGGTCCGGTCGGCTCCCCACCCGAAATCAGCCGCGTTCCAGCCGAAGAAATTCTGTTTCCAGTTGGCCAGCAGGTCGGGGTAATCGATGGCCCCCCACCGTCGCGTGATCGAGTCACCTTCGAAGTAGACGTCGATCGCGCCCGGCTTCGCCTTCCGGAGCAACTGGGAATGCGCCACCAGGGAGTTTGGGTCGGTGCGGAAGACGGGCTGGTCGGCCGGAAGTTCCCACGGCGCCGCTCGATATCCAAGAAACTTGTCCGCCCAGGGGATGAAGTACTTCCAGTTCGGGGCATCGGTGTGGCCGCCGTCATGTTGGCGCCACGCGAGTTGGCCATCGAGAAGTCCGCTGTTTACGGGCGGCATCTTCGCGGTGCGATAGTCGTCCGTTACTCCCAAATCCTTGGCGCCCAATAGACGGAATGTGGGACCCGCAGCCACGGTCGCCATGAAGCTGCCCCGCTGGTCCAGCCACTGCGCGTCCCCGTTCTCTGGGATTCCATAGCTGACGAAAGTGAGCCGCGGTGCGCAGAGCGCGATCAATTCGTTCGAGTCGACCGGCAAATCGCCGGCATTCCTGCTTCCGAACGAACCCTGGGCCGCCCCGTATTTCAGGAAATTACCGGCCATCCAGTGGTACTCGCCGGAACCTGTGAGATTCTCCACCGCCTCGCCGAAATTGCGCCTGTGGGGTTTGGCGCCTCCCTCCCCGGAGGAACCCACCAGCACCACCGCAAAGCGAGTATCGAACGCCATGGTCACCAGCGCGGCCTTGCCAAAACGAGAGACACCTTCGATGCCCACGCGCTGCGCGTCGACAGTCTTGTCCGTTTCCAGATAGTCGAGACCGCGGGAAGCGCCCCACGCCCACGCCCGCAACGCGCCCCAGTCGTCCGGCTTGCGAGGCTGGCCTTTGTTGGCAAGGCCGATGATTCCGCTCGTAAGACCTGCGCCGTTGTCCGGTTGAATGCTGCCGGGGTCGATAAGCGCGTAACCCCATCCTCCAGCTATCAGTTGTTCCGCCGCGGCCGGATCGCTCCCCATCGCCGCCTTCAATTCGGGTCGGCTGGCCATCATGTCCGCCATGCGCTTGAGAAATGCCGCGCTGCCGAACATCATCATCACGGGCACGGGACCATGCGCATTCGCCGGCGTCACCAGCGTCATCGCAATATCGACGCTGATAGACGGGCACGACGAGTTGTCCGCGTGTCCGACCAGTTCCTTCTTAACGACGGGAAAGACCCCTACCTTGGAATCCGCCGCACTCGTCACGGCCCAGGTCACCTTGGGCGCATTGGGCGGGACGCGGCCGAGCACCTCGCGCGCGAAGGCTTCCACGATCTCCTGGCGTCGCTGATGCCACCACTGTGCCGCGGACGCGACCCCTTGCCCGTTTTCCAACCCGTTTTCAAAGGTGAGCGCATCGGGCAGATCCGGAAACGGATTAGCCTTCGACTCATCGTAATTGGCGTGATCCGGGGCTTTCTCGTTCCCGCTCGGCCCTGGACGGAGCGCTTCGATGCCCAACTGATCCATCATGTTCCGATGGTCTTGTGCCGCGGTCCAATTCAGCGGCGGTGCGCAGCCCTTCGCAGGGGCGGCGGGCGCATCGGCGGATGCGCCGTGAGTTGGCTGTCCCGTCGCCATTTGAGAAGCGAGAAGGGCTAGCGCGCCCATTGCCACGACCCTCGATATGGCGCGACTCGCGCGCGAGGCAAAAATCATGTTTGGCTCCGAAATAAAGATGTTAGCCGACAACGAATCGGGAGCGCCAGCTATGATCGCGTATCCGGCTCTTACCGCTGTGTACGGACCCGTACACACGGGGGTGTGGATTCGATGACGAAAAACGTGACACAAACGTGACACTTTCGAGGTTGGATCTACACAATGGGGGGTTACAGTTATAGTAGGTGTGGCCGCCGATGAACACGGCAACCTCGCCTTGCAGACAAATCCGGAGGACGAAGCGTGATGTACCCCGAAACAAGGCAGGCGGAGTCAAAGACCCGGAATCGGGAGTCGGCACTCCTAACCGGCGTACTAATATCTCGAACGGAGGATTTATGCGAACGATTTTTTGGATAGCCCTTAGCTGGATCTTGGCGTCTCAGGCTCTAGCAGCGCCGGTCGCCGTTATCCCGAACGGAGGCGCCGGCGTCGGCAGCTTGAGCGTCATCAACCCGGCCACGGGCAGGGTGGAGCGTAACCTGGTGACGGCCACCGCCCCCACTGGCGGCGAAATTACGAACGCCGGCTTCGCAATCACGAACACAGGCGACAGCGCCGCGGTCTTGGGCTTGCAGCAGAACTCGGCCTCCGCAGTGTATATCCTGTCTGTTGTGAACCTGAGTACGGGGCGCATCACAGGGCCACGCGAGCTTTCATTTGTGTCGCGGCGAGGACCTGTTATGGTAGCCGCGAACCCTAAAGCCAGCGTCCTCTATCTCGGCTATGCCGATTCGAGCGCCAACTTCCACATCCAGGCGATCGACCCCATCACTCTGCATACGATCCTGGACTCGAACCTGGGCGCCAACGGCGGCCAGTCCATGACGGTCTCGCCGGACGGGGAGACCATCTACCTCAACGGGTTCCCTTATGCCGCCGTGGCGGCGGTCCAGGCCTCCAATCTGAAACTGATTGGCACGGTGCCTCTCTCCGACACTTCCTATGCAGCCGTTTCTCCCGATAGTTCGACGCTATATGTGGCGGCCGGCGAATATCCCGACATGGCCGTGACCGTAGTCGACACCGCCTCCCTCAAGGTGACGCAAACCGTGCCTCTTGCCGGCGTAAGCGTTGTTTTCGGCCTCGCAATTTCGCCCGACGGATCTCACCTCTACCTGCCAGGTCAGGCGAATTTTCAGGGCACGGACATCTTCACACTCGACCTCGCCACCCAGGCTTTGATGGACGTCTCGGTCGTCGTCGACGCCGGCATCGCGGTTTCGCCGGACGGAACAGTGTATGTTGGGAACACATCGAATAATATTCAGGGCGGATCGGAGGTCTTGGTCTTCGATCCGGCTTCGCAGTCGGTGACGGGGAAAGTGTCGGCCTATGGCTATGGCCCCTTTGCTCTTAACTCGACCGGGAGCCTGCTCTACTACCTGAATGGGCAAAGCTCGACCCTGGCCGCGGCCGGTCCACCTCCTTCGCTAACGATCCTTGGCACGGCCGCCACCGGGCAACTTGACGCTGCCGCCTACGACGCGATAGACAACCTTCTTCTGGTGGCCGATACCGCCAATAACATCGAGGTGCTCGATGCCGGTACTTCCGAACCCGCCGGGCATATTTTTATTCCGCTCTTGAACAATACCAATCCCTACATGACTGCGAGCGGCGGTTCCGGATTTGTCACCTTCGTGGGCCCCGTCAGCGCCACCCAGGGCTGCGATTGCGCGCAAGTCTTGCGGTTCGATCCGGTCTTGCTCCAAGTAACCGGAGCTGTTACCCTTCTGAATAATCCGTCCGATAATCTCATCGGTTACTCGCAACCGGTGATGAATGGAAGCACGCTCTACGTGCCCCTCACCGCTAGCCAGAACGGCGGCCCGGTCAGGTTTGCCTTAAGCGCCGACGCTCCCTCGATAAGCGTACCAAACAGCGCTATTGCGGTTATCGATACCTCGCAGATGAAACTCATGGCATTGTGGCCGTTCCAAGCCCTGCCCCTGCTCGGCTTGGCCCCAGGGTACGGTGTGGCCTACGCAGTGGTTCCCGCGGGGTCCATACTGGATCTGGACGAAATCGACCTGAGCACGGGCAAGATCACCCTACAGGTCCAGGCGCCGGGCGGCGGCGGGAGCACGTACTCGAACCCGGCGGTTTCGCCGGACGGCGGTACAATCTATTTCTCGTCGAACAATACGCTTTACACGTTCGATGCGCAGACTCTCGCCATCACCAACACGGTGAACGGCATCGGTCTCACCAGCCTGACGGTCAGTCCGGACGGTAACTACTTGTACGGCGGTACCCCGGTTCCATGCCAGGACTGCTCTGAACAGATTGTTTCTACGTCCTCGCTCAAGGTGATCGGAACGATACCCGTATCCACGGCATACCCGGCACCCGCTCTGTTTCTCGGCAATTGACGTATATCTAAGTAGACGGTTCCCGAGTAAGTGACAAGGGCGGGCCCGTGGTTGCGTGGCATCCACCGCCCAGACGGGATGCGGAGATTGTCATTCGCAACAAACCGCGGTCGCGGCGGGCGGCGCGGATTATTGTGACTGCGGCGTAAGGGTTTGAGCGCGTTTCAGCCCCGCCTGGCAGATCCCCGGCTCGCTTCCATGTAGGTGCGCAGCACGGCGTTAATTCTCGTCTGATAACCTTTCTGCCGACGCAGCCATGCGAGAAGGTCCGCATCTAATCGTATCGTGATGGTTTGTTTCGGTTCTGGGATAACGACATGCGCCTTCTTCCAAAACGCCGCGTCGGTCGGCCGTGCGTCGGGATCCATCTCGATCCCGCGCCGGATTTGACGGTCACTCCGGGACCGAAGGCGCTCCCAGTCGGTGCGCCCCTTAGACAATGTTCCTCCAGTATGCTTCTCTTTCATGCCGTTCCGCCTTCCATGCCGAAATAATCCGCGTTCCGTGTCGGACACGTCGGTGTAAATCACCGTGATCTCGACGCCGTCCGCTATGCCGATCGCGTATACGCGAGCCTCCCCGTAATCGAAGCTTTCATCGGCCCTCTCGAACGTTGGGCCTTCGAAGATTCCGATAGCGTCTTCGAAGGCGACCTCGCGATAGGCCATGTTGCTCCGCCTCTTTTCCGGATCGCAAGTGTACTTCACAAGTCCACATTTACATTATGTATTTACGGCGCCGCGTGTGCAAGCGTGTAGTGGTCGAGCGCCTGATCCTGACTCCGCCGCAAGTTCTCGTCGAGCGGCATCACCCTGCTCGCCGGCGGACCTGCCCCGATTAGACAGTCGGGTGCTCCAGGAACCTCTCTCGCGCCAGCCTTACGGCCCCGGCGATGGCCTCTTGGGGAACTTTTCCCTCCCACTCGTCGACAATGGCGTCCCGAGGGAGGGCGACGATGTAGCGGCCGATTTGCCGGGTGGTCAGGGGAACTGCGCCGTTCTTCGCGGGTTTCCTGACTGGTACCGGAAGTTAGACCTCATACACAGTTTCGCGCGATTGGCCGGTGCGATCAAATTCCTTTTGCGCGTTCAATGCGTGCCAGTGTTCGGCGAGGCGTCTAACCGCTGATGTTCAAGCCGGCATGCCCGGGGACCTGCTAGTATGAAAGCGGGCCCGTGCCTCTCGAATCGACGGCGGGCCGGCTTCCGTGAATCCTATTTTCCACGGAAGCAGGATGGAAAAAGGGGCTGACCGCAAATGCCGCGCACTGCCAGGAAGCCTTTCGTACATCGCTCCATCGTCGAGCTAAGAGTGAAACTGCAAGCATGCACGCGCCAAAAAGGTGCGGTGTGGCTGGCTTGGTGCCCCGCCCTTGACGTCATGACGCAGGCGGAAACCGAGCCGCGGGCTATCGACTCATTGCGGGAGGCGGTCGAGCTTTGGTTTGAATCGTGCATTTCCCGCAACGTCCTGGACGATGCCTTGGTTGAAGCTGGTTTCAGTCGATTGCGGCCTGGGGATGCTGTCCCCGGCGATTCCGGCGCGATCGGCGTACGCGGACAACGCACGTGGCCCGCGAGCCACGCGGCTACTGGGACCAAAAAGCAGGGAACGGACGCGTTTACCAGAGAGCGAGATATCGAGGTATCCATCCCAGCCTACATAGCGGCGCAGTACGACTGGTCGGCAAACCGGCGTGCCTCCCACTGATTGGAAGAAACTCGTCAAGCTGTGCGAAGGCGAGGGCTGTCTCCGGGACAGGGAGAGAGGCGATCACTATATCATGACCAAACCGGGCCTTGCGCGGCCGGTCGTGATCCCGAAGAAAAAGGACCTGTCCGAAGACATTGTTCTTTCGGTGGGAAGAACGCTCGGACTGACCCGCAAGGAAATGGAGCAGCGCCTGAACCCCAACAAAGGACGTCGAACCGGCCGTGCCAAAGGGAGCGCCTGAAGCAAGCGCGCAAGGATTATCAGGAGCGTTATGTCCAAGACTGAAAAGGACCCGATCGTCACCCGGAGTTCCGGGAACGTATTTGCCGACCTGGGGTTCGCCGACGCCGAGGAGCGCAAGACCAAGGTTCGCCTCGCGTATGCGATCAACCAGATTCTGGAGCGGCGGTGTCTCCCCCAGGCTGAAGCTGCTCGCCACCTTGGCATCAACCAGCCCAAGGTCTCCGCGCTTGCCAATTACCGGTTGGAGGGCTTGTCCGTTGAGCGGCTGATGCATTTCCTGAACGCGCTCGGGCGGGACGTGGAGATTGTCATTCGCATCAAGCCGCGGTCGCGGCGGGCGGCGCGGACGTTTGTTACAGCGGATTGAGACGCTTGACAGCGGAAATGTGCGGCCGATCGTCATCCTCAGTTCCATACTTCAAATGACTCGAAGCTGGTGTTTCGTACCCAGTAGACGATGCCGCTAGGCTGCAGCCGCACGACCTTCGCCATCCGGAGCGCGTGGGTCCGAAAGCCGCGGTGCCGCAGGAACCGCGTGGCGTAAGAGGCCAGTTGCTCGGCTGGCGCTGCGATGAACACCAGGCAGTAAGCGGGGTGACATAAGCTTCGCCGGTAGAAGTCCGCATCGCGGGTGAAAAATGTGGTCTGGCGTGCGCCCCGCAACTCCGTTAATATCTCTTCGTCGCTCATTCCAGCGCGGCCCCAATCCACTCCTACGGTGCGAACGGGCAGGCGCCGCCCTTCGAGAAACTCCTGCTGGCTGCGAAGCGAGTTCTCGTCGAGCAAGATCACCCGGCTCTCCGGCGCACGCCGGGCACTGCGTACTCAGCAGCGTGTTCCAGCAAGCTCTCCCGAGCCAGCCTTACGGCCTCGGCGATCGCCTCTTGGGGAACTTTTCCGTACCACTCCTCAACGATGGTGTCCCAGGGCATGCCGCGCTCCACCTGCTCGAGAACGTCGGAAACGAAGATCCGGGTTCCTCGAAACGTTAGCTTTCCGTGACACACCTGCGGGTCGGCGACGATGTAGCGGCCGATTTGCCGGGTGGTTCGGGGCGCTGCGCCGTTCTTCGCGGGTTTCGTGGCTGGCATGGGACGGTAGACCTCATACACAGTTTCGCGCAGTTGGCCTGTCGCAATCAAATCCGCTGCGCCTTCAATGCGTGCGGTGGCGGCGAAGCCTCTCCCGCCGACGCTCAAGGCGGCACGCCCGCCAGATGGACAACGTCCCACATTTGATACAATCGGTTGCGCGGCCGGCCTTATTCCATCGGGAATCAAGGGATGCGGTGCGCCGGTTTCCGAAAGAGGCGCGCGGTTGCAGATGGGGGGCGGGTCGCAATGCCAGTCTCCCGGCCGGTGTCAGTGGTGAGTGCGGGCGTGTCGGAACTGCGCGTGAAGGGTGCGGACGGCGTCTTTCGCGCGTTCTACTACCTCGCGTCTCCGAAGGGGGTTCTCGTCTTTCACGCATTCGTCAAAAAGACCCAGCGGACGCCTCCGCTCGAAATCGAGCTGGCACGCAAGCGCTTAAAGGAGCTTCCGGATGCATAGACTCAAACCTATCGTTTGCAACACGCCCGAAGAGCTGGCCGCCGCCATGGGGTCTCTCCGCGGCAGAGGCGAAAGAGTGGCAGCTCCAGCATGCGCTGCGCAAGCGCCTGAAGGAAATTGTGGTGAGACAAGGGATCACGCATGCAGAGGTCGCCAAACGGGCGGGCACTTCACGAACAAGGGTTACCGCGATTCTCAATGGCGACCTCGATCACGTGTCCAGCGATTTGCTGGTTCGCATCTTGGCCGGGTTGGGATATAGGGTGAGGGTTTCAGTGGTCAAGTCGGATAAGGTCGCGTATCCGAGGTCTGACTTTCCTCGCGAGGGGCGCCGTGCGAAACCATGAAGGGAACCCACCGCAGACCGTAAGATCGGATCGAATAGAGGCACGCATTGCGACGGATAGCCCGGGCGCGTCGGTAAGCAAGGGCGGCCCGAGCCACCTCGAACGGGCCGGGGCCGTCCTCTATTTCTGCGGACGGTCCAGGAAAATCTGACAGTCTATTCCCGAATGCTCAATTATGAACTGTAGATCGTCTCGCTGGGCGGCCGGGTTTATGAGCCGAGGGCTCACGGTTTTTATTGAAAGGGCTCTCGAAACTATCCCCGAGATTATGCTGGCGGCCTGTTCGAAGTCTTTCTTGAAATAGAAGACTGCAGTTCCTCCGCTACTGCCAGCAGAACCCATGTTGGTACTGTATGGTCCCCCGAGCCCAAACGCGCCCGGGAAGGGCGTGAAGGCCGATTCCTTTAATTCCGCCAATAGCTTCTCAATTTGACCAACGGAGAAGTCGGGAGTTGCCCCCCCACTAATGAAGATGTTGACCCACTTCTCGTTTGGCATCTTCCCCGCTATGCCTTTCCAAGGGGCGTTGCTGTAGGTGGCAAAGCGTTGCTCGCCTAAAGTTGGATACGCTTGTCGGATCGATACGTTGTCCACTTGCTTGGAGACTTGGGTTGCCTTGCTTTCAAGAGCCGTTTCCATCGCCTCAAATCGCCTTGCCAACTCTTCCGAGCGGGCTTGGTACAACTCTCCCCGCCTTTGCGCGTCGGTTGCAGTCGCATCGAGGCCTTTAAGTTTTTGTGCTATCTCGCCGCCGCCCTCCGCCACACGTCTTTTTTGGCCGTCCACAGCGGTCGCCAGTTGGTCAACAGACGCCTTCACCGAGTTCACCCTTGTGGCCGTCTCCTCGATTATCCGCTTGGCTACTTGGCCCTCTGCTCGGCCGCACTTATGATCGGCTCGATTCGTTTTGAAACATCGTCGAGAGTCCTTATGCCGATAAATGCGATGAATCCTAGAATAACAGTAAGGAGGACGCCGAACAGCTTGAGCCGCTTCCAGACGACGTCCTCCGCCTTGTCACCAATCTCTCTGACGAGGCTCGCTTGATCCTTCAGGCGGTTTAGCATTTCCAGATTCAGTCTGTTCTGGATGTACACGTCGATGGCTGCCGTTGTTGAGAGAGTATCCCTTCTCGTTCCGCAGAAAGGGCAAAAATCCCCACCGTCAACCAACGACTTCAAGCAGGCCGCACAAGTTTCGGTTTGCATTTTTCCCTCAACTCTAGCTTAGATGGGCTGGATTCGGCGAGACAGACTAGCGTATGACCGCCTCGGAGTGGCTCCTGCCTACGTCAATGGATGGGGTGCCGTAACGTGGGCCCGTTCGCGCGCCCTGTTCGATCTGCCTCACTGTGGGTCGAAGGGCGTCAGACGCCGGAACTCCATGTCCATCTTCTCCTATAATTTCAACTTGGTGCTACAGTCAAAATCGGTTGCTATCGGTTGCTGCGTCCCACGATCCGAGCGCGACATCAGCGTACCAGGGCTGCCAGCCCAGGCGCGCGGCGATCCACTTACTCCCGTGCTCATCGAGTCTGAATTCCGGGTGCGACTGTAGATCTGGCAGCGACATCCCGAGGGTGTTGCCCAAGATTACCTTATCTCTTCCGTCCGTGCATTGGGTCGCAAGGGATCCGTCCGGCAGCACGAGGAGGAAGTAGCCGTGCTGATCCGCGCGATTCGAGTAGCGTATGCGAATGAACGAGAACGCGCTTCGCAGCTCATGGACCTGCTCAAGCACATACTCCTCGTCCAGATGCCAGAGCCGCTCGTACTCCTGCTGGGCGCGGCCGGCCCGCACGATCCTGGATAGATTCCACTCCCTCACGCCAATTAGCGCTAAGTGCTCGCCTAACGCGAAGAGTTGGTGCATATTGTGCGCCCCGAGCGAGGTCAAGGCGCGGACCCGTAGGTTTTTCTCCCGGCAGAGCAACATAAAATCCGTGGTCTTTTCGAATGAGCCGGTAGACGGTCGCAATGTTCCGAGAATCCGGCTGTTCTCATGCACTTCGGGCAGGCCGGAATCCATGCTGACATGCCAGCGCACTGCGGAAAATCGGTCTAGGTCAGCGTGAGTTTTCACTATCATGCCGTTGGCACTGACGATGACGTTGAGGCCGGCCTGAACCGCCGATTCTGCGATCGCGGCGAGATCTTTCCGCATGGTGGGTTCCCCTCCAGACAGATCCACCCGCATTACGCCCCAGGATCTCAGGTGGCGAAAGATTCTCGCCCAGTCACCCGTCCCGACCTCCTCGCGCGGGAGAGACTCGTCGTTCCCGTAACAGAAGGCGCACTTCAAGTTGCACTTGCCCGTTAGCAGACAGCCGACGGAAATTGGGCGCGAGATGTGGATACTGGCCCTGTCATCAAGAACGTGAGCCTCGAACTCGTCGCTCTCTAGATCGTAAACAAGCCGGCCCCACTCCTCTGTCCGAGCATTAACCATAAATGTCAATTAACCAGTCCGAGGTCCTCCAGTTGAATAGCCATTGCGATGGCCGAAAACGCCGAATCGCTTAGCCAAAGGAACAAACAGGCCGGATCTGGTAATTGCCGCATCCGCAACGACCAGCGCCCGACGGCGACGATGCTGGCGGAAATCTGTCTCACGCACCCTACCGCAGGACAGCAAAGATATGAAGTCGGCACTTGCGGTTGGCCCGACCACTTGGCCAAAGGCCTGACGGAAGTAGTCGGTTAGCGGCTTTTGCGGCATTGTGAGTTCGGCGGCAAAGACGTCCGCCTCTTGTTCCTCCGCTGGTCGTGTGCCGTTCGCCCCCTCACCGCCGCTGAGCGGGCGGTCCCGATGGTACAAACCGCTCGGGTGAAGCACCCAATGGCCAATCTCGTGGGCCGTCGTGAAACGCCGGTATTCGGGTTTGTACTTTTGGGCAACCACGATCTTCCAGCCTCGCGATCAACCAGCCCCGCGATCTCTGCGCCGCCGGTCTCGGGCGGAATGGCCTCTGGCTCCTCAAGCGAAACCTTCAAAATATTGCGGATCAGGATCTCAGGCCGAATCGGGATAAGGGACTCGATCAAAGGGGGCACACTCCAGATTTGGTGGCGTTCACGCCAGAGGTCTCTCAACAAAGAGCGAGCGGCTTCGCGAACCTCAGATTCCCGGGCAATGGTCATATATCACTCAGCGTCCCCGTTTAACTACACCCGCTAGTTCCCCCGCAATTCCCGCACTTATAACAACTCCCGTTCCGCGTCATGATCGACCCGCACTCCGCGCACAACGGCGCATCGGCGGTCATCGGCGCAAACGGCA
>Ga0181526_10001505_pt1 | contig 21958 bp, 20 predicted proteins | sample PEATcosm2014_Bin_35_FD_119750 | JGI IMG/M metagenome (GOLD analysis project Ga0181526, IMG submission 119750) | Peatland microbial communities from MTU Mesocosm Facility, Houghton, MI, USA - PEATcosm2014_Bin06_30_metaG | ecosystem: Environmental > Terrestrial > Soil > Wetlands > Peat | place...
AGCGTCGTGCCCGTCAACCTCATAGGCGCCGTTAGCATCTTGCTCCAGCGTGTCTTCGAGCACGACAAGCGCATCGAGATCGGCATCGTCGGGATAGGTACTACTTAGCGGAAACTGGATGACTAACTGGTGCTCTGCTTTACCTTTCAGGGCCGCGCGCTAGGAAGACCCCTGGCATTCGCCACACTCGGCATCGGTGTTATTGCTTGGGTCATCACAACCCGATATATAGCCACATTGCTTATAGCCGCTTGTACCTGTGTTAGTGACGCAGGTATCAGTATAAGTCGTTAGCTTGCAGCCCGCGGCCAATCGCGGTTCTATCGCTGCGCGTATTTCCGATTCGCTTTTTCCTCCACGAATCATCGACATCATTTCATTGTGAAGAGCCTTGGACATTTAGGTTCCCTTTCTTAATGAAGTGCTTTCGCCGAAACTTTCGCTCTCAATCGAAGGCCCCTTCCGAGCACAAAGCTTCCTAAGGGATTGGCGTGTCAATGTCGTGGTTGGCTACCCAGCTGACTTAGTCGCAATATATTAGTCTTCGAGTGGCAAAGTAAGTGCGGAGGTCTCTGTCATCTGGAAGACGTCACGTGATCGCAACTGCGTGCTTAGAGCGGACGGAGACCTTTTCGACAAAAAACCGTAATAAGGGTTTACGCGGGGCCACGAAAGTTACGTGCGATGGCTACCGTTTGGCTACCACCATCGCGCCAACATACTAAGGGGCGTTCCCGACGCCGCTTGCGCCCGTCCACCGACGCGCAGCCTGCCCTTTTTCTACTGAAGGCGCTCGAGTTCGACTCGGCGGTTGAGGGCCTTACCGGCGTCGGTTGCGTTCGTTGCAACCGGGCGCGTCAATCCGTAACCCTTGGCGGCCATGCGGCTGCGCGCGATGCCGTAGTGCGTCACTAGGTCGTTGACGACGGATTGCGCGCGCCGCTGCGAGAGCCCCGAATTGTAGGCCGCGCCGCCGTCGGAATCGGTGTGGCCGGAAATTTCAAAGCGCCAGCTCGGATTCGCGCGCATGAGCGCGGCGATGTCGGCGATTACCGGCTCCGAGCGCGGTTGGATGCGCGCGCTGTCGTAATCGAAGTGAATGCCGTAGATGCGGATGCTCTGATGCTTCTGCAGCACTGTCTTTTTGATAGGTGCCGTTCCCGTGAGGGTAATCGACGCCTGCGCCGTCTGCCCGGCCCCAGCGTTTCCGATGACGTTAACCGTATGCGCGCCGGGTTTGGCCGAAGGGGGTATCGTCACGGTAACCTTTAGCGACTGCGTGCCGCCCGCAATGTCGAACGAGCTCGGGGTCACACTAGCTTGGAAATCGCCGGTCGTCGAAACGATGACGCGCCCCTTCCAACCTTGATTGGCCAAGAGCTCGAGCGCGTAGCGTTGAGCCTGAGGCTTGCCGGCCGTAAACGTGCCTTCTTGGTTCGGCTGAATCACGAAGCCGCCGGCGACTTTCTGCGTGCAGGGGAGATCGTTGGGGACCGGCAAGGCGAACTCCAAAGAGCGCACGCGCTGATACGATGGGACGCTTCCGTCGTCGGAGTCAAAACCGCCGTAGACGATGGTGCCGCTCCCGTACGGTGCGTACATCTGCATGAACCCATTATCGTTTAGCACGTTCGTCCCGAAGAGATGACCGCACCAGTGCGGGTCGCTGGTGATGACAATGTTGGCATCGCCCAGTTGGTTGCTGTTTTGGACCCAGGGCTGTGGATCGAAATAATGTGCGGCGTCGCTCTTATCGCTCGATCCCAGCGCGTCTGACTCGACGAGAATGAGACGCTTGCCCGAGGCGCCGTGCGCGCCGGGGTTCGACGTCTTAAATGGATAGGGGAGGAAGTCGTAGCTCGAGCTGCTGCACGTGTCCGCGTCGTAGATCAGCAGTTTATGCCCCAAGCCGACCCATTTGAGCAGCGCGTCGGCTTGGCTTTTGCCTAGGAACTGCGACGAGAAGCAGATGTTGTTGAGCAGCACCATCTCTTTCCCGTCGAGTGCGGCCGCATCGAGCATTCCCGCATTCATGCGTTCGTACGCGTAGCCGCCCGGCCCGTTTGTTTCTCCGATCGGCCAGAGCCTGACGGGGCTGGCGGCGTCGAGCACCAAGACCTGATGCGGCCCCGAGCCGATATTGCTCGGATAGCAAAACTTAGGTTGCTGATTCGAGCGCATGAGGTAGACAGGGTCGCTGCCCAGCATCCCGACAATCAACGACGCGTCCTCGTTGACGACGGCGCGTCCAGAGTTGCCGCCGTTTGTGAAGGTCCACGTGCGTCCATCGAATTCGCCGGGGTACGCATCACCGCTGCGGCCATTGAAACAACGCACGGCCGTCATGCCGCTGCCGAAGGTCGCCACGCGCCGGTACCATGGATCCGCGTCGGTCGGAACCGAATTGAACGAGCCGTTCTTTTCCGGCGACGAATCCAGCTCGACGTAGATGCCCGATGGCGAAACGCTCGGCGCGAGCGGCGGAAGCGTGCCGGCCGCCCCGATCTCGCTGAATTGCGGACCGTCCGCGGTGACCTGGATCCAGCGCGCGCTAAGGGAGACGGGCAATTGTTGGACCCCGCCGGTGCTCGTCGCCGTAATCGTTCCCGCGCCCTTGAAATCGCCTGTCGGGCCGGTCGCCGACGTCGCAAAGGTGACCGTTGCGGGCGTTGCGCTCGGATCCACCTTCGGAAGGTCCGCCGAGAACGACGTAATGGCGGCGGATGCTGGGAGCTCAAAAACGTAGACGAACGGACCCTTCGCGCCAGCTGGGTAATCCGGCGGATCTTCGGCGAATCGGCTCGCATCGGGATTCGGCCCCAGCGCCTGGAGCGGATAGGTCCGCACGATCGTTCCGTTCTTCCACGAGAGCAAGTTTAGATCGGGCGTTGGGGTGGGCTCCGGCGCCGATGTGGTAGCGGACGCAGTCGCCGCACTCGCCTCGGCGCTTGCAGTCGTCGAAGCGGTGCTCGCCTCGGGCGAAGCCGCACTTTGCTCTTGACCGCGCCCGCCGCACGCCCCCAGCAGTAGAGCCAAGCCGATTGCCGCCGGCATGCTGAAACGACGTATCAAAGCAGACCCTCCCAAAGCGAAGCTTCAGCTACCGTCGCAGGCTCCGACAACCCTTTCGTATCGCGCGAATTGGCCTCGTGTAGAACCCGTGTGAGGGGTTGTTTACGTGCGGCAAAAATCCCTAAAAGCTTTAATGGGATGGCCGGGAGTCGAACCCACACTCGGAGATTCCAGCCGAATTCCGTCCGTTACCGAAAAGTGTTAATCCGTCACGCTATTCCGTCGCACCGGATCCCCACTAGTCCCGGTCGATACCGACCCATTTCCGACCCGTCGGTGACAAAATGTGACACGGGGAACCGAATGCACACCGCCTAACGTTCCACCCTTAGCAGCAACAGTCATAGGAGCACACTCAGATGAACCGCTTTCTCCTTCTCGTGATTGCCTTTGCTATCGCGGTCCTTGGCCCGGTTTCAGCGGAGACGTTTTACCATTTTGGTGCGCCGGTCGGGACCAGCGTTAGCGTTGCGGGTCTTGTTGCAGACAATGGCACCATTATTAACGGTAAGGGGTTTTCCGTACAGCATCTTAACACGGGCCATTACCTGATTGAATTCGATCCCGGGATTTTTCCGTCGGGATGTGCAGCCATGGCAATCGAAGGCTACGAGCATGTTATCGCGAGCGAAGTCTTCATGTACCCCACCGATTGCCGCCACACTGAATGGCACGTGGGCATCAGGGATCCCAAGACGCACGAGCTCATGGATGCCAATTTTCAATTCATTGCGGTGGAGGAGTTACGGCGCTAAAACGGCTTCCGCCGCTCGGCTTATGGCGAGTCAATAACGGGGATTGACCGCGTCAAAAAAGCACAAATAAGAGCTACTTTTTGGGATGGCCGGGAGTCGAACCGAAGCTCGGGGATTCCAGCCGGTCCCGCCCGTTACCGAAAAATGTTAATCCATCAGCTATTCCGCCGCACCGGTTCCCTGATCGTACCTCCCGATCCCGACCGTTTCCGACCCGTCCGTGACAAAACGTGACAAATCGCCGTCACGAGCGTCGGGCCGTGAGAAGGTTCAGCCGAATTTTTTCTCGCCGCCGACCCAGGTTTCGCTGACCTTGATCGCCATGATCTTCGCGGGATCCGTCTTGTACGGATCGCTCTCGAGGATCGTCAGATCGGCCTCCTTGCCGCTCTCTAGCGTGCCGATTCTGTCCTCCATTCCGATTTGCCGCGCCGCGTGGATGGTCACGGCCATCAGCGCCTGCTCGAGCGCGATTGCCTGATCTGGACCGATCACCGACCCATCGATCTCGCAGCGACGCGTCATCGCGGTCTGAACGAGGCGCAGCGGACCGATTGGTGCCGCCGGCGCGTCGGTATGCAGGCTAAAGGGGATGCCCGCCTTCACACACGCGGCGGCTGGATTCACGAACTTCGTCCGTTCCGTCCCGAAGATCTCGTCGCGGTAGGCCGCGCCATACAGGAGCACGAGATTCATATGAAAGGTTGGCTCTACGCCGAGCCGCTTCATCCGTTCAAGCTGGTCCTGACGCGCCATCGTTGCGTGTTCGATCCGGTTAAGTCCCGTCGCCGGGTTGGCGCCATAGGCCGACTCGATCGCATCGAGCGCGTCATCGATCGCAGCATCGCCGTGGCAGTGAATCAAGATCGGCCACCCGGCGTTCATCGCCGCGCGACACATCTGCGCCATCTGAGATTCGGAGTAGTTCGTTTTTCCCTTCCGCGTGCTGTGTAGGTAGTGTTTCGTTTGCGCGCCCGTTTCCGTCTGGTTCGACCCGTCGGCCCAGAACTTGATACCGTAGAGCGAAAGCCGGCTGCCGGCGATCATCCTCGCCTTGGCGCCCGGGCCCAGCGCGGCGAAAGCCTTGCTTTGCTCTATCGCGTCCGTCGACAAGCTTGCGCTCAGCCTCACGTCGAGTGCGTTGGACAGCCTCGCGAGCGGCTGTACCCATTCCGGCTTGATGGTGCCCGGCTCGTGCAGCGTCGTGTTGCCGACCGCCGCCACTTGCTTCGTATATGATACCAACGCCTTCGCCATCATCTCAGGCGTGATATCGGGCACGGCAACCGCGGTGAAGCGCAACAGTGCCGGTTCTTCATAGATCAGGCCGTTCAACTTGTGGTCAGGCCCACGGCCAAAGTGGCCGCCGCCGGGAAGGACGCCGACATCTTGGGGGATTTTGACGAGCTGGAACGCCGTCGAATTGGCGGCGGCCACGTGCCCGTTCACGTACCAGACGAAGATCGGATGCTCGGTTGAAACCGCGTCCAATTGCTTCATCGAAAGGTCGCCCCCTTGAAGCACGTTGTCGAAATAACCCGCTCGAATCCACTGCCCCCGTGGTGTCTTCGCTACCGCTGCCTTCAGCGCCGCGATGACCTCCGCGCGCGTCGAGTACTTCGTGTATCCCACGTTTATGAGGAGGCTGGCCCAAAGCGCGGAGAGGCAGGTATGATGGTGCGGATCTATGAGCCCCGGCAGCAGCGTGCGGCCCTGCAGGTCGACGATACTGGTCGCGCCGGCGGCCAACGCTAAAACGTCCGATTCCGATCCGATCGCGAGGATCTTGCCTCCGCTAATCGCGAGCGCCTCGACCGGTGCGCGCTGAGCGGTCATCGGAATGATTGTGCCGTTGCGAAAGATCACATCCGCGCCGCCAGCGGCGTCGGCGTTGCGGGCCGCCGTCGCCGTAATCGCAGCCCCGGCCGCGACGGTATAGGTGATAAACTCGCGACGGTTTGGAGCGGCGTTCCAGCGGTTAAACGTCACCCGGTCGGCGATCAGCGAGCTGATGCATGATCGGCACATAGGCTTCTCCTGGGACCGCGATTTATGCCGCGCGCAAAGGCGGAGCTTGCTGGTTAACGAGCCGCTCGACGAACTCCTGGAGTGCCCCACCAAAGCTAGACGCCGTAGGGCCACCGAATGGCCGCCGCAGCAAGCTGGGCGCACAAAACATTCCGTAAAAGACGGGTTTTCATGGGATGGCCGGGAGTCGAACCCGGACGTCCTTTCGGACTGCAGATTTTCGCACCACTATGGCTTTAGCCACCGCGCCAGTCGCGTTTGTGGTCCGGACTGTGCCTTGACCCTATGAGATCGATCTCACGTAGGTCGCGCCCGTCCAGTCTCTACACCTTCATCGCCGAAGCGAAGCTTGGCTCGGCGTCGTCACGTCACCGCGACAGAGAGTTCGCCGACTTTGAGCGCATCCCGTAGCGGGTTTCCCGCGACTACGGCTCAACGGTTCGTGTCAAGTCTGCTGTGTCTGCCTATTCCACCACCATCCCAAATGGTTACTGCTGGTAATGTTCCACGATTTCTGCACTGCGCACGTCGGCGACATCGGGGTCTTGTCCAGCGTCGCGTCGCGCGCGCCGCTGGCGCAGTAGATCCCAGTACTGGTCGAGCCGTACGGAGATCTCATCGAGGTGTTTGAGGTCGTCTCTGGTTAGTTTGGATCGATCGCCGTGCTCGAGCAGCCGATGCTCTTCGGCAACGAGGCCCTCAATATGCTCGTGTATCTGCGAATCGTTCATGTACGAAATCTCCCACGCGTCTCCGAAGCCTTGCTGTAGACGGCCTGTGCTTGCACTGGCTTAGCATCCCGCTCCTGCAGCAAGATGCCCAGCAGCAGATCCGACGTCGTCGCGATGGCTTTGTCGGAGCCGAGGATCTCCATCGCGGTGTCGATCGCAATGATTCCCCCCGGAAGGATGTCGGCACGTTGCGGCTTCATGCCGTCGACCTTCTTGCGCTCTTCGAGCGGCATCGGCAGCAAACGCTCCAGCGCGCGTTGCAAATCCGCACGGCTCAAATCGTAGGAATAGATAGGTGTTCGCCGGCCTCGCAGCATCCCGGCGACCGTCGTTGCACTCCCACCAACCAACGCGAGCCGTTCGACGGCCGCGCACTCCGCCAAAGGTTCGAGCGCTTTGCGAGCGATCGCGCGAGCGCGCTCGACGCTATCCTCTTTGACTGCGCCGTCGCGACCCGCCAACTCCGGCACAGCCTCCGTGACGCGCACGGCGCCTATCTCGCATGAGATCACCTTTTCGGGTTCCGTCGAGGTGCCGGCGGCGTACTCCGTGCTGCCGCCACCGACATCCAGCACGCCCACTCGTTCGCCGCGCAGTTCACCCAATGCCGTCAGCGCGCCCCGATAGGATGCCACCGCTTCTTCTTCTCCGGAAAGGATGCGCAACGGCGTGCCCAGCAACGCCTCGACGCGCTGCGAAAAATCGTCCGCGTTCTCCGCTCGGCGAAGCGCGCTCGTCGAGACCGCGAAGAGCCGGACGTAATGCCCTTTCGCAGCCCGGTGAAACTGTGCGATCGCCTCGAGCGTCCGCTGCATCGCTTCGTCCCCGAGCCGTCCCTGCTCCCCCAAACCTTCGCCGATCCGCGTGCCGACGGAGCGAGCGGTTTCGATGCGCGGAACCGCCGGTGCGATGTCGGCCAGCAGCAACCGGGTCGAGTTCGTGCCGATCGAGATAATCGCGAATCGCTTACTCATGGATGCTGCTTCGCCGCAAAGTACGCCGCCCGCCGTTTCTTTTGTAGGAAATGGCGCTCGGCCGCCGGCACCGCGTCGGCCGGCTCCCATCCCTGCGTGCTCTTGAGATACAAAGCGATCTGCTCTTCGAGATCGTCGTCGCTGATTTGCGGAGCGAGCGAAACCGAGCAGCGGCGGCCGTCTCGCCGGGCTTCGAATGCCAAGCGTTTGCGCCGCAACAGCGAGCGCTGATACTGATCGCGATGCTCGGCTACGTCGGACGCGCTCGCGGTTGCGAGATCGCCTCCTTCGAGGCGAACCGTCGCTCCGTAGGCGTTGAGGTTAATGACGACTCCTTTGAGCGTGTCGCTCACGGCGACGCGGCAGGTTGGGGCGATACGAAGATTAGGGCCTCGTTTGGCCGCACGAGACGCAAGCGGTCGTGGATCTCCGGAACGGCACCTTCTGGATCGCGAAGCCGGCTCAGCTCTCGCAGTTGTTCGTCGCGTTGCCTTTGCAGCGAGACCATATCGGCGCGAATCGCTGAAAGCTGGCGTTCGGCGGCGAGGTCGTCTCCGATTGCGCGCGCAAACTGGACGACCACGAGCACCACCAGGAGTAGGACGACTGCCGCTGCCAGCAGACGGCCGGCGGCGCGAAGGACGGGGCGCGCGCGTCTCAGCGCGCCGTTCGAACGGGTTCTAAGCCTTCTGCTTGCCATTCTCCCAATCGACGGTATTTTCGATACCGCTGGTCCAAGAGCATTTCCGGCGTTAGGGACGCCAAGCGCGAGAGCGCCGCGTCGACGGCGCCTAACGTCTGCGTCACAACGTCATGCGCATTGCGATGGGCGCCGCCCAACGGCTCGGGGAGTATCTGGTCCACGATACCGAACCGGTGCAAATCATTAGCGGTTAACTTCAAGTGAGCTGCCGCTTCTTCCGCTTTACTCGCATCCGACCACAAGATCGCGGCGCAGCCCTCGGGAGACGCAACCGAATACGTGCTGTGCTCCAGCATGATGACGACGTCGGCAATCGCGAGCGCGAGCGCCCCGCCCGAACCGCCCTCGCCGACGACCGTCGCCACGATCGGAACCGTCGCCGTCGTAAAGGCCTGCAGGCAAATGGCAATCGCTTCCGACTGCGCGTGCTCCTCCGAACTGATGCCGGGATCGGCACCTTTGGTGTCGACGAAGGTCACGATCGGCAGCCGCAACCGCGACGCGAGCCGGGCCAGACGGGTTGCCTTGCGATAGCCTTCCGGTGTGGGCATCCCAAAGTTTCGGCGTAAGTTCTCTTTCGTATCGCGCCCGCGCTGCTGGCCCAGCACCATGACGTTGCGCGATCGCAGGGTCCCGAAGCCGCCGACGATGGACGGGTCGTCGCGGAAATGCCGGTCGCCGTGCAGCTCGTCGAACCGATCGAAACGCGAGATATAGTCTAGGGAGGTCGGCCGATTGGGGTGGCGCGCCATGTGCACCTTCTCCCAGGGCGAGAGCGTTCCGAAAAGCTCTTGCAGGATCTGCTGGTACTTTTGTTCCAGCGCGGCGATCTCGCTCGACATATCTAGCGGCTGCGCGGCCGAGGCCTCGCGTAGTTCGGCGATGCGCCGTTCCAACTCGACCAAGCTTCGCTCGCGCTCGACGATGATATTGTTACTCATGAGCCGCGTACTCCAGCAGGCGCACCAGAGTATCTTTGAGATCCGAGCGCTCGACGACCATATCGATCGCGCCCTTCTCCAACAAAAACTCGGCGGTTTGGAACTGATCGGGGAGGCGCTGGCGGATCGTCTGCTCGATCACCCGCCGTCCCGCGAAACCGATCATGGCTTTGGATTCGGCAACGATTACGTCGGCCTGAAAGGCAAAGGACGCGGACACGCCGCCGCTGGTCGGATCGGTCAGCACGACGAGGTAAAAGTTGCCGTCGGCCATGAAACGCGAGACCGCCGCGGTCGTCTTCGCGAGCTGCATGAGCGCCAGCATGCCCTCTTCCATCCGGGCGCCGCCGGAGGCGGCAAAAATGATGCAGGGCACGTGTTCGCGGCGTGCCGCTTCGAGCAGCAGCGTAATCCGCTCGCCCGTGACTTGCCCCATCGTCCCGCCGCGAAAATGGAAGTCCATCACGCCCAAGCCAACGCGGTGTCCCCCAACGGAGGCAAACCCACAGACGACCGATTCGGAAAGCCCGCTGCGCTCGCGGTCGGTTTTGAGCTTCGCCGGATAGCTTTTTCGGTCGGACCAGTCTAGCGGATCGCCGGGTAGTACGTCCGCGCCCAACTCGGTAAACTCGCCGTCGGCGATCGACGCGATGCGGTCGTACGCTTTCATGCGAAAGTGATAGCCGCAGCGCGTGCACACAAAGAGATTCGCCGCTAAATCGCGCCGGTAGAGCACCTCGCCGCACTTCGGACATTTGCTCCACAACGCCTCATCCGAAACGTGGCTCTCTTTGGTGCGGCGGGCGGGCAACCAGTCGGGCCGCGGCACTAAGCGGCTCGTTCCTTGGCGCGCTTCGGACGCAGCCAAGCCGAGTAGAGTTTGCCGAGTTGCTTGAGATAGTTGAAGATTTCTCGTTCGTTGAGCTTCGATTCGCCGGCAACGCGGTCGGTAAAGACGTACGGAACCTCGATCGCCTTTCCATACTGCGCTTTGGCAATGACTTCGAGGCCGATCTTGAATCCGATCGGGTCTAACACGACGCCGGCCAAAGCGTCGCGCCGAACCAAAAAGAAACCGCTGGTCACGTCCTTGACGTTCGTGAGCGGCCGCGCCAACCAGCAGGCAACGCGGGAAACGATGATGCGCCGCTTGGGCCAATTGGCGATTCCGCCCCCCGGTACGTAGCGGCTGCCGATCGCCAGACCATACGCTCCCGATTCGAGCGCTTGCACCATCTTCGGAAGCGCGTTGACGTCGTGGCTAAAGTCTGCGTCCATTGCTCCAAGCACGGTCGAGTCGCTGCGCGCGATCGCCCAACCGTCGATCACGGCGCTGGAGAGCCCCAACTTTCCACTGCGGTGCAGACAGCGCACGGGCAGCTCTCGCGCAAGCCGCTCGACGACATCGCCGGTGCCGTCTGGAGAGTTGTCGTCAACGACGATGACCTCTCCATCGAGCCCATTCGCAGCGAAGGTCGCCCCCAGCGCTCGGAGCAGCTTTTCGATGCCGGCGGCCTCGTTGTAGGTCGGAATGACGATTGAAAAGGGAAGTGGCATGCCGTGCCGGTGTTTTTACGACATGACGGCGCCAATCACCGCCAACAGCACGAGAGCGGCCGTGTCTGTGCGTAAAACGCGCGGGCCGAGCCAGAGCATTGCGGCACCGCGGGATTGCGCGAGCTCCGCTTCCTCATGCGTGAAACCGCCCTCCGGGCCGACGACAACCAGTACCCGGCCTGAGGCCGGTAACGCCTCGGCCAGGCGCCGATGCAGTGGCGCCGGCGTCGCGAGTTCCCATGCGAAGAGTACCGCGTTGTACTCGCCAAATCGCTCCAAAAGCCTTTGATACGGCATCGGCTCGAGGATGGCGGGAACGCTTTTACGACCGCACTGCTGCGCGGCCGCGCGCGCGATGCGCTGCCAGCGCGCCGCCTTCTCGGCGCCGACGTCGCGACCGACGCTGCGCTCGCAATAGAAGGGAAGGAAGGCCTCGACGCCCAGCTCGCTGCCTTTCTCGACAACGAAGTCCATTCGGCGCCCTTTCGGTACGGCTTGCGCGACATCAATCCGTATTGCCGCCGGCGGCGTGCGGTCGTCGAAAATCTCCTCCTCGATGGTGGCACGCACGACGCGCCCAAGAGCCGCGATCGCCGCCGCAAACGTTCGCGCCGTCGAGTCGATCACGGCGATACGATCCCCGGCGCTCAATCGCAAGACGTTGGCAATCTTGTGGGCGTCGGCTCCGCCGATCTCGACGGATTCACCAATCTCCTTCGCGCCCTCGACGAAAAATCGGCGCGCCGCAATCACTCGGGACGGAACGCGTCCTTCACGCGCTCCAAGAAGCTCCGGTCGTCGATCTCGTCGCCGCCGGCAAGTGCGTAGGCTTCGAGCGCATCGCGTTGGCGCTTATTCATTTTCGCCGGAACCGCGACGTGAACGGTCACGTGATGATCGCCGCGCTGGGCGCCTCGCACCGTGGGCATGCCCAATCCTCGCAGCCGGAAGGTCGCGCCGGATTGCGTCCCCGGCGGAATCGTGACGTCGACTTGGCCGCCGAGCGAAGGAACGTCGATCGTCGCGCCCAGCGCGGCCGTCGGAAAACTCACCGGCACGTCCACGAACGTGTCTCGACCCTCGCGACGGAAGAGTGAGTGCGGCAAGACGCTCAAATACACGTAGAGATCGCCGGGTGCTCCGCCGCGCGTCCCTCCCTCCCCGCTGCCGGCAATGCGAATCCGCGAACCATCGTCGACTCCGGCCGGCACGTTGACGGTCAGGCGCGTCTCGATCTCTCGAGCGCCTCGCCCTGCGCAGGTTTCGCAGGGATGCGCGGTGACGTGCCCTTCGCCGCCGCAATGCGTGCACGCCGATTGCGTGACCATCTGCCCAAGCGGGGTCTGTCGCGTCATCCGAACCGTTCCGCTGCCGCGGCAGCGATCGCAGGGGGTAACGACCGTCCCGGGCTTGGCGCCGGTCCCTTTACACGCGTCGCACGGCGCCAGACGATCGAAGCCGATCTCTTGGGTCGTACCGGCGAATGCTTCTTCGAGCGTGATCTCGAGGTCGTAGCGCAGATCCGCACCGCGCTGCGGACCCTGACGGCGCGGCTGCGCGCCACGCACGCCGCCGAAAAACATGTCGAAGATGTCGCCGAATCCGCCCCCGAAGCCAAAGTCGCCCGGCCCCGCCGACGCTCCGTTGCCGACGAAGCCGTAGCGGTCGTACTGCGCTCGTTTACTGGGATCGGAGAGCACCTCATAGGCTTCGTTGATCTCTTTGAAGCGATGCTCGGCTATCGACTTATCTTCCGCGACGTCGGGATGATGCCGGCGCGCGAGTGCGCGATAAGCCCGCTTGATCTCCTCCCCTGAAGCATCGCGAGCAACGCCGAGGATTTCGTAATAGTCCGTGACCGACATGTTACGAGCTTGGAATGTGGTCCACGTCGGAGAGACGTTGGCTCAGCGATTCGGCGGTGCCGGAAGCGAGCGCCAGGAGCCGCGCATAGGGCATGCGCCGAGGCCCCAGGATCGAGAGCATTCCAAAGGCGTGAGAGCCGAAATGATACGGCACCGTTACGATCGAGAGGTCCGCTAGCTCTTCGCTGCCAAGCTCGCGCCCGATCTTGACGCTCGCGGTATCGGCGGTCATCGCGTCTGCGACGATTTGGTAGAGCGTCTTCTGCTCTTCCACGATGCGCAAGATCGAACGAAGCTTCCGAAGATCCTGAAACTCGGGCTGATCGAGCAGATTTTGCGCGCCGGCCGCCGCGATGGTGGGCTGTTCGTTCGATCGCGCCGAGAGACACGCGGTGACCACGGCGCCGCGAAGGTCCTCCGAAACGCCAACTTCGCGCGCCGCATGTGAGATCTCGCTCTCCGTAACCTCACGAAGCGGCCGATTTGCAAGTCGCGCGTTGAGCGCGTTTGAGAAACGGGTCAAATCGTCGGGCTGAACCTCGGCGCCCAGCTCGAAGAGACTCTGTGCGGCGACGCCGAGCGAGGTTACCACGATCCCGACCCCGGTGTGCGGCGAGAGCCAGATCAGCTGGATATGTTTGAAGGTTTGCGTCTCTTGCTGCGGCTTGGTCACGAACGCCAAGTTATTCGAGAGGCGCCCGAGCAGGCGCGTCGTGTGATCGATAATTTCGTCGAGCTCACGAGTGGCGTCGCTCAACTCGTCGCGGATGCGCCGGCGATCGTCGCCGGTTAGCTCTTCGGGCTGCATCAGCCGGTCGACGTAGGTGCGATAACCGGCATCGGAGGGAATCCGGCCGGCAGAGGTGTGCGGTTGCACCAAGTAGCCGGCGGCTTCGAGCTCGGCCATCTCATTTCGTACGGTCGCCGAGCTGATCCCGAGATTGTATTTCTGGGTCAATACCTGGGAACCGACAGGCTCGGCGGTGGCGATGTATTCGTAAACCACCGTGGCCAAAATGTAGGCCTTACGCTTGTCGAGGCCGATGCTCTCCATCACGCCCCCTACTGTAGCACTCCTGCGGCGTGAGTGCCAGCCGCAGCGTCACCTTGGGCGCGGTCGATTGCTTGGAGCAGTTCTTGCCAGCTTAGCCCCCCAACGGAAACGTACGAAACGGCACCCGCCGGGTCGAGCACCAGCGTCACCGGAACTTTCGACACGGAATAGATGCGAAAAATTGCACCCTGCTCATCTTCCACCAGCGGCAACGCGATGTCCCAATGCTGGAGATAACTCGACGCAACCCCGGGTATTTCGTCGGAAACCGTCACCACCGCGATGCCCTTGCCGAAGACGTCTGCGGCGCGAACGAAGTCTCGCAGTTCGGCGGTACAAACGTCGCACCAAGTGGCCCAAAAATCCACGACCACCACGCGTCCGCGCAGATCCGAAAGATAGGTCGTCCCACGCGCCGTTGCAATCGCGAAGTTCGGCGGGGGCGCGTCATATTGAATCGTTGCGAGTCCGGTTTGCGCCGGAGCGGTCAGTGCAGCAAGGACGAGTGCGGCCAGCATTTTTTATCTCTGTGTCACCCTAAGCAATGTCATCCTGAGCTTGTCGAAGGATTGTCGAAGGGTTCGGCAGGCCTGTCCGCGCGGCCCCCGTAAGTCGACACGCATATGAGTTCCGCCATCGAGGCGCTCTTTGAGGAGCACCGCCGCTTTCCACCCTCTCCCGAGTTTGCATCTCAAGCCAACGCGACCGGCGAACTTTACGAGCAAGCCGAGCGCGACTACACCGCGTTTTGGGCCGGCTGGGCGCGCAAGCTGGAATGGAGCAAGCCCTTCACCGTAACGCTGGAGTGGAACGAACCCTTTGCGAAGTGGTTCGGGGACGGGGAGCTCAACGTCGCGGTCAACTGTCTCGACCGCCACGTGCGCTGCGGAAAGGGCGAAAAGATCGCCTATTATTTCGAAGGCGAGCCTGGCGACCGCCGCACGCTGACCTATCGCGAGCTTCTCGAGGACGTCAACCGGTTCGCCAACGGATTGCGCAAGCTAGGAATTCGTAAAGGCGACCGCGTCGCGATCTACATGCCGATGATTCCCGAGTTGCCGGTCGCCATGCTCGCCTGCGCCCGCATCGGCGCCGCTCACTCGGTGATTTTCGGCGGCTTCTCGCCCGAATCGATCGTCGATCGCGTCAACGATGCAAGCTGCGTCGCGCTCATCACCGCGGATTTCGGCTGGCGCCGCGGGAACAAAGTGCCGCTCAAACGCAACTGCGACATCGCGATGGAGCATACGCCGACCATCGCGCACTGCATCGTGGCCCGCCGTGTGGGCGACGACGTCTTCATGCACGAGACGCGCGACATTTGGTGGAGCGAGCTGGTCGCAGGCGAATCGACGGAGTGCGAGCCCGAAGCGATGAACGCCGAGGCCCTGCTCTTCCTTCTCTATACGAGCGGCACCACCGCAAAACCGAAGGGCATCAAGCATACGACGGCGGGATACCTGACGCAGGCGGCAATGACGCACGAGCTCGTCTTCGACCTCAAAAAAGAGCGCGACATCTATTGGTGCACCGCCGACATCGGTTGGGTGACGGGACACTCGTACATCGTCTACGGACCGTTGGCAAACGGCGCGACCAGCGTGCTCTACGAAGGCACGCCCGATTTCCCCGATAAGGACCGCTTTTGGGAGATCGTCGAACGGTACGGCGTCACGATTCTCTACACGGCGCCGACGGCGATCCGGACCTTCATGAAGTGGGGAACGGAGTATCCGGCCAAGCACGATCTGTCATCGTTGCGGCTGCTGGGCACGGTCGGGGAGCCCATCAATCCCGAAGCTTGGATCTGGTATCGCGAGTGGATCGGAGCGAACACCACGCCGGTAGTCGATACCTGGTGGCAGACGGAGACCGGCGGCATCATGATCGCACCGCTTCCCGGCGTCACGACGCTGCTGCCGGGCAGCGCGACGCACCCCTTGCCCGGCATCGGCGCCGACATCGTAAACGATCGCGGTGAGAGCGTCCCACTCGGCGGCGGCGGCTACGTCGTGCTCACGCAGCCGTGGCCCGGCATGCTGCGCGGCATTTGGGGCGACGACGAGCGTTACGAGCAGACCTACTGGTCGAAGGTTCCTCATCGTTACTTCGCCGGCGACGGCGCGCGTCGCGATGCCGACGGCAACTACTGGTTCATGGGCCGCATCGACGACGTGATGAACGTCAGCGGCCACCGCATCTCAACCACGGAGGTCGAAAGCGCGCTGGCCGATCATCCGCGAGTCGCGGAGGCGGCCGTCTGCGGTAAGCTCGACGAGATGACGGGACAGGCAATCTATGCATTCGTTTCGCTCAAGGGCGGTCTTACCGGAACGCCGGAGCTTGGCGACGAGCTGCGCGATCACGTTGCGTCGAAACTCGGCAAGTTCACGCGCCCGAAGTACGTGACGTTTACCCAAGAGCTTCCCAAGACGCGCAGCGGCAAGATCATGCGCCGGTTGCTGCGCGACATCGCCGAGGGGCGCACGCTTGGGGACACGACCACCCTAGCGGATTCTTCCGTCGTCCACGAGCTCGCCGAGCGCGCCAAGATCGAGGTCGCGCAGGAAGAGTAGGCGCATTTCCATCCGCTTGGAAGCCTGGCGGCGTTCCTTGGAGGAGCGTCGAAACCCCGGACCCCATGGCACGGGCGCCCGGCGACGAGGAGGCTTTGGCGGTAGCATTCGCGGCACACGAGCGTTGGGCGTTCGCGCGGGCGTATCGGGAATACGCGTCGCTGCTCTACTCCGTCGCGTACAACGTCCTAGGCAACGGCGAAGAGGCGCAGGACTGCGTTGCGGATGCAATCGCCCGATTGTGGCGATCGCCCTCGGCGTATTCGTCCGGGCGCGGCTCGGTGCGCAGCTTTCTGGTCGTCTGCGTGCGCAACGAAGCGATTTCGCGGCGGCGCCGCCAGAGCCGCCGGCTTCGCTTAGAGGAGCGGCTCGCCGCGATGCCGCCGGAACACCAAGAGCTCGAAGTGGGCGATCCCATCGAGCGCGACCGCGTGCGCCGCGCCTTCGCTAAACTTCCCGACGACCAGCGCGCCGCGGTGGCGCTCGCGTTTTACGAAGGAAAGACGCACACGGAGATCGCCGCGGAACTCAACGCGCCGCTCGGCACGATCAAAAGCCGCATCAGCCTCGGCCTGCGCAAGATTGCCGCAAGCCTTGGATCCGACGGAGGCGACCGATGACCGACGCGCATTTCGGGGAGCGCGCCGCGCTCTATGCACTGGGTGCCCTCGACGACGCCGAGTCTGCCGCGCTGGAAGCTCACCTGCGAGTCTGCGCGGAGTGCGCCAAGCTCGTCGGCGAAGCGGAACGAGACGTTGACACGATTGCCTCGCTGGAACCGCGCCGGCGAGCGCCGCAAGAGCTGAGCAAACGCGTCGAACGCCTTCTTGCGCCTGCGCCTGCGCAGCGGGCGCCCTGGCCCCACTTTGCAACCATCGCCGCGGCGTTTCTCATCGGGGTTCTTCCGTCGGCGTACCTGTGGGAACGAAACCGCGCGATGCAGGATGCGATGCTCTCGCAAAGCGCGGCGATAGATCGCGTTGCCACCGCCGCGCATCGCACGGCGAGTTTCCGGCCGGCCAGCGGCACGCTCGCCGCCAACGTCATGTACGCTTCCGACGGTTCGTGGTACGTGATCGTGGTGCACGGGGCGCAGCATGCGCTCCAGGTTGCCTGGATGCATGACGGGGCGCAGACGATGCTGGGCGACGCCGTGCCGCACGGCCGGGTTGCGATGCTCTATCTACCCAGGAGCCATCGCATGGAACAACTTGCCTTGATGGACGGCCAGCGCATCGTCGCGCAGGCACAGCTTGCCTATTAGCCAGCCTCGGCCGATAAAAAGAACGGTGCCAGTTCGTCGAGATGCTCGATCCGCAGCGCCGGAGGCAGCGCCGCCAGAATCGTAGCGCCGTACCGCGTCGATATCGCGCGCCCGTCGAGCAGCGCCATCAACCCGCGGTCGCTACCGCTGCGGATGAGGCGCCCGAAGCCCTGTTTCAGGCGTACCGTTGCGGCGGGAACCATGTAGTGCTCGAAGCCATCAAGACCACGCGCCTCGAGCGCGCGGACTCGCGCCATGACCAACGGATCGCTGGGCGAAGGAAAGGGAAGCCGGTCGATAATCACACACGAGAGCGCGTCGCCGACGACGTCGATTCCCTCCCAAAACGTCCCCGTGGCAAACAACACGGCGCCGGGGGTTCGTCGAAACCAATCGATGAGGTGCGGGCGCGGAAGCTGGCCTTGCAGCCGAACCGGAAAGGCGAGACGATCTGCCAGCAGCGCGTAGACTTCCCGCAAGCGCGTGTACGACGTGAACAGCACGAACGCGCGCCCGCGCGTTCGATCGAGGCACTCTTCGACCAGAGGAGCGGCGCGGCGCGCAAAATCGGACGACTTCGGATTGAGGTCCGCGGGCGCGATAAAGAGGCGGGCTTGGCGCGCGTAATCGAACGGCGACGTCGCGACCAGCTCTTCCGCGTCGTCGATTCCAAGCGTGCGGCGCACGAAGTCGAACGACCCGTTTGCCGAGAGCGTCGCGCTGGTCAAGATGACGCTCGGCGTGCGCGAGAAGAGCGCAGTCCGTAAGAACTCTGCAACCTCGTGCGGCGCGCAATGCACCGAATAGCGCGCGTCCGAGTCGCTCCGTTCCGCCCATGCGATCGCTTCGGGGGAGCCGCCCTCGATGCGATCGACGACCGACTCGTGCCCCACGACGAGTCGCAGCATTAAGTCGCGGCGGCGCTCGGCTTCGGCGAGCGGATCGCCCACCGGCTTGTGCTTACGCGCCTCCGTCCAGTTGGCGAACAGCCAGTTCTCCAAACGATAGAGGCTTTCGCGCAGGAGAAATAGCGCGGGCCCCGCTTCCTCGTTTGCGGCCAGCGGATAGCGATCGCCCGGAACGCGCGCGAGCGAAGACTCCAAAGCGCGAACGGCGGCATCGAACTCGCCGTCGAAGACCGCGGGCAGTTCGTAGTTTCGATGGATCTTGCGCATCATGCGCCCGATGCTCGCTGCGGAAAGCACGGCGGTGACGGCATCGGTCGCCCATCGCTCGCACTGATGCGCTTCGTCGAGCACGGCGACGTCGTACGGAGGCAAGAGCCCACCGCCCATGGCCAAATCGAGAAAGAAGAGCGCGTGGTTGACGACGACGACGTCGGCGTACTTGGCCTGATCCCGTTTGTTGAAGTAAAAACAATCGCGAAAATGCGGACAGTACTCGCCGACGCATTCGTCGGCATCGGCGTCGAGCAGCTCCCATTCGCCTGGGGGCAGCACGAACGGCAGATCCGCACGATCGCCGGTTTGCGTCCGCGCGGCCCATTCCGAGACGCGTTGCAGGCTCGGCGACGGCGCGAGCGGCCGGTCTTCGCGCATTCGCTCGAACTTCTGGCGGCAAAGATAGTGCGAGCGCCCCTTGAGCAGCGTGACCCGCACGGGGATGCCGAGCGCCGCTTCCACCAACGGAATATCTTTGTTAACCAGCTGCTCTTGGAGAGCGATCGTGCCCGTCGAAAGCACGACTTTCTTACCGCTGCGCAACGCCGGCACGAGATACGCCAGCGACTTTCCCACCCCGGTGCCCGCCTCGACGATCGTGTGCATGCTTTCCAGGATGCCGCGCTCCACGAGCTGCGCCATCTGGAGCTGTCCCGTTCGCTGTTCGAAGTCACGCAGATTGCGCGCGAAGGGTCCGTCGGATCCGAAGATCCGATCCAGCGTCATTGCGTCCAATGCTGCCGATCGTGCGGCGATTCGTACTGCGACTCCAAGGTCCGGCCGGTCGAGCTTTCGACGACGACCGGCGCGACGCGACGCGGAGGATAGTAGATCGCGAAAGTGAGTATGAAACCGGCCACGAGTCCCGCCACATGCGCTTGCCAAGAGATTGCGGGAACGGTAAACGTGATGATGAGGTTGATGACTAAAATCCCAATGTTCGACCGCACCAAGTCCATTCCAGGCTTGCCCAGCTTGAACCCGATCGCGAAGAGCGCTCCGAAAAGCCCGAAGATCGCGCCACTTGCGCCGAGCGTCGGCGTTATGGGATTGCTGAAGTAGATGACACCTAACCCCGAGAGGATCAGCGACGCCATGTAGACCAGCAGCATCCGCCACGAGCCCAGCGCGTACTCGATGAAACGTCCGAGAAACCAGAGCGACATCATGTTGACGCCGATGTGAAGCAATCCGCCGTGCAGGAAGGCCCCGGTGAGAATGCGCCACCATTGGTGACCCTGCAGCACGGCAACCGGAATCAAGGCGGCTTCGTCGAGAACGCGCGCGGCGCCGGGGCTGTCGAAGCTGCCGAGCACGCTGGGACCGCCGACAGCAAACTCCCAAAGAAACGCGAGGAAGTTGACGACGATCAAAAAACGCGTGATCACGCGATCATCACCGTGCGCGCCAGCTCGAGCGAGATCGCGTGACGCTCGCCGGAGACTTCGATCGTTATCGGGCCGCCCAACGGTGCCTTGTCGATCACGCGCAGCTTGACGCCGGGTCGCAAGCCGACTTGACCGAGGTAGCGTAAGATCTCCGGCATCTGTTCGGTCACGCCCGAGACGGTCACGCGCTTCCCGGGCTCGACTTGCGCGAGCGGAATGCCCGTTCGCACCGGCTCCGTGAGATCCTTTGGCGGAATCGGATGGCCGTGCGGACAGGTGCGCGGGTTGCCGAGCGCCGTCACCAGCCGCTCCTCGACGCGTTCGGTAATGGCGTGCTCGAGGATGCACGCTTCGGCGTAGACTTCGTCCCACGGCATCTTTAAAACGTCGGTGAGCAGGCGCTCCGCCAGCCGGTTGCGCCGCACCACGCCGACGGCGACCTCTAAACCCTTTCGGGTAAGCTTGATGTCGCCCCGCACTTCGTGTTCGACGAATCCATCATTGACGAGCTTTTTGAGCATGCCCGAAACGCTGGCGGGCGCGACGCCGAGCTCCGTCGCCAGCGCCGACGTCGTTACGCCCGGGCCCTCTCGTTCGAGGCGATAGATGGCCTTCATGTACATTTCGAACGATTCGGCAAAGTGAGAGTGCGAGTGCCCGGGCATACCAGCTCTAACTACTCGATCGCTCGTGAAGTTCCGCGACGGCCTCGTCGAGCCGCGCGCGCATGGTCTGCTTCTCGACGGGTTGTGCAAACGTCGCCCCGATCGCGTTGCGCACGTAGCGTTCCAGCGCGGCCGGCCCCGCGATGCTTTCGACGAGCTCGTATTCCCGCTCAATAGACGTAGCAAAGAGCGCCGGATCGTCGCTGTCGATGGTTACGACGCAGCCCAGCCGGTCGAAATCGACGTACGGGTTGGGATGATCGGGCAGAGCCGCACCCGTAAGCCGGTTCGACGTCGGACAGATTTCCAACGGTATGCGGCGCGTCGCGAGCAACTCGATCGTGCCTGGGTCGTCCAGTGCGCCGATGCCGTGGCCGATACGTTCCGCCTGCAGCAGCTCGACGGCATCGTGTACGCTTTCGGCTCCGCCGGCCTCGCCGGCGTGCGCAACGCAGTGCAGCCCCTGCGAACGCGCGTAGGCGAAGGGCTCGACAAAGAGCCGCGCCGGAAAGCGTACCTCGTCTCCCCCCAGCGATACCCCGACGACGTCCAAGTCCGTCATCGTCGCCATTGCCCGGGCGGTTTCCATCGCACTGGCTTCGCCGAAGTTCCGCGTGAGGTCCGGCAAAAGTCTGAAGATCGCCCGCGGCCGCGCTTGCCTCAGCTCAGTCACAACCGCTTCCATCGTCGCGCGCACGTCGAGCGTCGGATTGAAGAACGTCCAAACCGACGGCGAAACGAAAAGCTCGCCGTAGATGACGCCCTGGGCCAGCGCGTCTTCCACGAACTCGCGCGCCATGCGCGCATAATCGTCCGGTTCTCGCAGCGACCGGCTGACCGCCGCAAAGAGGTACAGAAACTCTTGCAGCCCCTCGAACCGATACGGATCCTCCCCCCCCGTGTCACCCTGAGTCCCTCGACTTCGCTCGGGATAAACTTCGTCGAAGGGTGATCGAAGGATGGCAGGGCGATACCGCAATGGAACGCCGTGCTTGCCGGCTAGTTCGACGAAGGTCGCCGGGCGCAGCGTCCCTTCGAGGTGGCAGTGCAGGTGGATCTTCGGGATGCGTTCCGCAAGCGAGCCGGGGGCCATCCGCTCCGCTTTCGGCGCCGGCAGGGGCAAAACCGGGCTCGTCGTAAGTAAGTCGGTCGCCGCGGGGTGGAGCAGTCCGGTAGCTCGTCGGGCTCATAACCCGAAGGTCGG
>Ga0181526_10001506_pt1 | contig 21949 bp, 14 predicted proteins | sample PEATcosm2014_Bin_35_FD_119750 | JGI IMG/M metagenome (GOLD analysis project Ga0181526, IMG submission 119750) | Peatland microbial communities from MTU Mesocosm Facility, Houghton, MI, USA - PEATcosm2014_Bin06_30_metaG | ecosystem: Environmental > Terrestrial > Soil > Wetlands > Peat | place...
CCAGGACCTGCGGGCGCTCAGCATGTACTCGACGCCATGGGAGGGAGGATGGTGGCGTTTGAAGGATGCCGTCGACTACATGGTCGGTGGGTCGATGTCGGTACTCGATATTGCCGCCAAGAATCGCGAGACGCTGCTCTACAACCGCTATCAGGCCGCGCGCGACAACATGCAGCACTTCAGCAAAGAGCCGCCGTTCGCCTACGTCATCCCCTCCAAGCAGACCGACACGCCTGAGGCGGCACTGCTCGCGCAGAAGATGATCGATAACGGCCTCGACGTGTACGCGACCAAGTCCGGCTTTAAGGCGAATGGCATAGCCTATTCGGCCGGCTCATGGGTCGTCCCGATGGATCAGCCTTTTTCCGCGCTCGCAAAGGAGCTGTTCGAGCGGCAGCGCTATCCCGACGCGCTCGAAAACGGCACCGCGAAAGCCATCGACCTTCCCTACGACGTCACCGGGTGGACGCTGCCGCTGCAGATGGGGGTGAACGTCGACGCCGTCACCGACCCGCTCGGTGCGGATCAACGTGCATTGATGGCGAAAATCGACAAGGCCGAGACACCCGAGGCCTCCGTGGATGGCACAGGCACGGTCTTCGCCGTGAGCCACAAAGCCAATGCATCCTTTCAGCTGGTCAATGCGGCGTTGCAGGCCGGGGCCACCGTTTCGCTTGCACAGGACCCTGTGAAGACTGTCGAGGGCAGTGAGACCGGCGCATTTCTGATCAGTGGGGCGAGCCACACTTCAATCGCAGACCTGACCAAGAAGTATGCCGTCTCGGCAGTAGCCGTGAGTGTACCCGCTCACACGCTGCCCATCAAGAAGGCGCGTGTAGGAGTCTATCGTCCCTGGATGCCCTCGATCGATGAAGGCTGGACGCGTTGGGTGCTCGAAAACTATGGCTTTGAGCCGAAGAGCATCTACAACGCGGATATGCGCGCGGCCGACCTGCGCAGCCGCTACGATGTCATCGTCCTGCCCGACATGTCGGCCCATCAGTTGACCGACGGCTTCGGCGTCGGCGTTGTTCCGGGTGAGTATGCCGGCGGTATCGGCGACGACGGCGTGGAGAACCTGCGCGAGTTTGCCCGTGAGGGCGGGATTCTGATTGCTCTGAACCGGACCGCGGCCAGCCTGATTCCGCTCATGTCTTTGCCCGCGCAGAACGTGCTCGAAGGCGCGAAGAGCGATAAATTCTTCTGCTCGGGGGCGCTGCTGCGCGTTGAAACGGAGCACGCCGATCTGCCGGGCAACTTTGGCCTATCGTCTTCACCGGTAGTGATGTTTCAGAACGGCCCGGCGTTCGAGCCGAAACCGGGGTTCCACGGTGCAGTGCTCGCCCGTTACTCGAAGGAAACAAACCCGCTCGAGAGCGGACTGCTGCTGCATCCCGAGGCCATCGAGGGAAAGGCCGCTGCCGTTGAACTCGCCTACGGCAAGGGGCGCATCGTGCTGTTCGGCTTTAAGCCGCAGTTTCGCGGGCAGTCGCACGCCACCTATAGGTACCTGTTCAACGAGCTCTATGCGTTCGAACATCCCGCGCTTCCGGCCGAACCCCCAGGTACCGCGCCGGCAAGGGCAGATGCTGCACCAAATCAGAGTGCGGTACCGAAAGATCACAAATCAGAAGACACGTTACCTGAATAACTTGTACACCCATGCGGAGAGGGTTAGCCTTGAGCATCAACCTTCCTGGATTTGAGCGGCCTGCTCTGGGGGAGCCTGAGGGGCGAAAGTCTCTCCGGCGGCATCGAAGCGTCCAATGGAAAGATGGCGTTCCCGAGCACAGAGCGCCGGGAACAGCGAGCTGGCGGGTTGGCCAGGAATTGGATGAGGCCACGGGATGAGCGAACCGGTTCAACAAGCTTCGAGCGCCATAGTCGAGCCGATGGGCAACCAGGAAATTCTCCATGCACAGCAGGATCCCTATAACTTTCCCATCGATGAGGGTTTCGTCGAACAAAAGAAGCCGTCAAAAAGAGCGTCGGGAATGCTCGTTCTCCTTTTGGGTCTGATGGCCATCGCCGGCGTCGTTGTCATCACGGTGACCCAGAAACAGTTCCTGACCCCAAAGGGCTCTCTCTCTTCGTCTTCTTCCGATTCCGACGATATGGGGGCGGGCATTGCGCAAGCTTCGGGCCTGCGGGGCCATCTGGTCACGCGGTGGCAACAGGGCAAGACACAATACATGCTGAAAATGGAGCCGCTCGATCCACGCGACGCCGCAGGATTTTCTGCCGTCGCCGGCAATCCCTCCAAGCCCGTCTCCATCAACATCCGCTTGCTGGACGCAGCCGGGTTTGCGCTGTGTGGCAAGCAGATTCTGCTTCACAGCGGCTCGCAGAATGGGACGCAGCCGGGCACCGACGTCTTCCAGAACATTCAAAGCCAGGACGGCTCGGTAGAAGCGTTGTGGGCGCAGGGTGAACTGCCTTGCTCGCCCGATCAATACAAGAAATTCGACTACTGGGATCTGTCGACCAACTTTCCGACAATCGCGGAGCAGGATGCCTCGCTGGGAAGAAAGCCGGCGGTGGCCCCTGTGTCTGGAGTTGGAGTCGGATCGCCCCAGACAACGGCATCAGCGGCGGGAAGCAAGGGAAGGCGCAAGCCCGCCGTCAAAGGCCCTGTCTCGATGTTCTACTTTGAAGGCGACGACGAGGTCAGCATGTATGAACCGGCGCGCGCCATCCTGAGCGACGACTCCGGACGCAGTTTTTTCATTCCGGTGAAGACCGACCAGGTGATCGCCGCAACATGGGCTGCCAATTACTCGCACATCCACTTCAAGTGCGACCAGCATGCGAACTGCGCGTTGCGCACTGGAAACGGTGAGATTCTGGGAAGAATGAGCAACTAAGGCTCTTCATCCCCAGGCGATTCTCATCGCCCATACTCACTCCGCGTTATCGATCTGCGCCCTCTGCAGCCGGTCGGAGTAGTCCACGTAGACAGCCTTCCACGTCGTGAAGAAGTCGATTGCACCCAGCCCTTCGCGATGGCCGTTGCCGGTCTGTTTCACGCCGCCAAACGGCAGATGCACCTCGGCGCCGATGGTCGGCGCATTGATGTAGGTGATGCCCGCTTCGAGATCGCGCATCGCGGTAAAGGCCCGATTCACGTCCTTCGTATAAAGAGCAGTCGAGAGACCGTAGTCGATGGAGTTGGCCATCTCGATGGCCTGCTCGAAGGTGTCGAACTCGATCAAGCTCACGACCGGCCCGAAGACTTCTTCCTTGGCAATGCGCATGTTTGGGGTCACGCCGGCCACGATTGTCGGTTCAAAGAACGTTCCGTGGGTGTAAGGGCCTTCGGTCAGCGCGTGGCCACCAGCCAGCAGCTTCGCGCCTTCCTTCATTGCAATGTCGACATACTCCGCCGAGGTCTCGATCTGCGCCTCATTCACCTGCGGCCCAACCTGCACCGACTCGTCCAGCCCGTTCCCGATCTTGAGCGCTTTGGTGCGCGCCACAAACTCCGCAGTGAACTTGCCAGCGATCCCCTTCTGTAGCAGAATGCGGCTCGTCGCAGTGCAGCGCTGACCGGTCGTGCCGAAGGCTCCCCACAATGCGCCATCGAGCGCGAGTTCGAGGTTGGCGTCGTTGAGCACGATCTGCGCGTTTTTGCCGCCCATCTCCAGCGAGACTGGCTTGAAGGTTGCCGCTGCGCGCTGGCCCACATGCGAACCCACATCGCTCGATCCGGTAAAGCTGATCGCACGTACATCGCGGTGCTCGATCAGCGGTGTGCCGACGTGGGAGCCCGATCCGCACACTATATTGACTACGCCGGGCGGGAGGCCGGCGTCGATCAGCGCCTGCACCAGGTTGTAGACCGACAGCGGCGTGTCCGAGGCGGGCTTGATGACACACGTGTTTCCTGCGACCAATGCGGGAAACAGCTTCCAGCTGGGAATGGCCATGGGGAAGTTCCACGGCGTGATCAGGCCGGCGACGCCCACCGGCATGCGCACGCTCATCGCAAACTTGTTTTGCAGCTCCGACGGCGTGGTCACACCGAACAGCCGGCGCCCCTCGCCGGCCACATAGAAGGCTTCGTCGATTGCTTCCTGCACGTCGCCCCGCGTTTCGGCCAGCACCTTGCCCATCTCGCGGGTCATGTCCTTCGCATACTGTTCCTTGCGCTCGCGCAGCAGGAGTCCGGCGCGGGTCAGAAGCTCGGCGCGCTTGGGAGCCGGAACCAGACGCCAGGTGGCATAGGCCTTCTTCGCCGAGGCAACCGCGGCGTTCACATCTTCGACATGCGACGAGGGAAAAGCTCCGACAACATCGGTATGGTCGGCCGGGTTCAAGTTGAGAAGAGTCTTGCCGCTTGCGGCTGGAATCCACTCGCCGCCAATTAGATTGTGATACGTGGGATAGGTCATCGGTGAGTTCTCAGTTCCTAGTTCTCGGTTGTGAGTTGTCGATTCTCAGCGGTCCAGTGAGGTTATAGCACCTCGGGGTTTGAAGGGCGAACTTGCTCACCCGTGATCACTCACGGAGCGGTCAGGTTAAAGGCTGGAGAACTCTCCTTCGGGATCGCATTCTTCATCGACCGCCGACAACCGTTCACCGCCTTCTTTTCTTCACACCCCACTGAAAGGAAATAAGTACCCGTTACCAACGGTGCGCATTGACTTCCACTGTTGGCAGATGGCCGTACAATACTGCTTGAGGTAGACCCATTTTCCAATGTCTTTGAACGGCTTTCCATCGCGCAATTCGCGGACGCATGGCTTTCGCTCCCTCTTCAGCATGTTTTCGAGCGACCTCGCCATCGACCTCGGCACCGCCAACACACTCGTTTTTGCTGCCGGTAAGGGCATCGTGGTCAACGAGCCCTCCATCGTAGCCATCAACAAGAACACCGGCGAAGTGGAAGCCGTGGGTAAGGAAGCCAAGGATATGTTGGGCCGGACGCCGGGCAACATCGTGGCCATCAAGCCCATGAAAGACGGTGTCATCGCCGACTTCAAAGTCACCGAAAAGATGTTGAACTACTTCATTCAGAAGGCTCACAACCGCAAGATGCTCGTGCATCCGCGGATCGTGATCGGCGTGCCCTCTGAGATCACGCAGGTGGAAAAGCGCGCGGTCGAAGACTCGGCCTATCGAGCCAAGGCCAGCGAAGTCTATCTGGTCGAGCAAGCCATGGTCGCCGCGATCGGCGCGGGGCTGCCCATTACCGAACCCTCGGGCAACATGGTCGTCGACATTGGCGGCGGCACAACAGATATTGCAGTCATTTCGTTATCGGGCATTGTCTATTCCCGCTCTGTGAGGATGGCCGGCAACCAGATGGACGAGGCCATCACCAACTACCTCAAGCGCAAGTACAACCTGCTCATCGGCGAACGCACTGCGGAGCAGATCAAGATCGAGATCGGATCGGCTTATCCGCTCGACAAGCCGCTGACCATGGAGATCAAGGGCCGCAATTTGATTGAAGGCGTTCCCAAGACCATCTCCATCGACGACAGCGAGATTCGCGAGTCGCTCGGCGAGTGCATCGCCGTCATCATGAATGCCATTCGCGTTGCGCTGGAACGCACACCCCCTGAACTCTCGGCCGACATTAGCGACCGTGGGATCGTGCTCACCGGCGGCGGCGCGCTGATCAAGAACCTCGACAAACGCATTCGGGAGGAAACCGGTCTGCCGGTCTCCGTGGCTGACGACCCTCTGGCATCGGTCGTGCTCGGCACCGGCAAAATGCTGTCCGACTTCCGTCTGTTGCGTAAAATCAAGATCGACTAAACAGTGGACAGTGATCAGTTGTCAGTGGTCAGACCGTTTCCCAGCCGCCATCACTGATCACTGATCACCGAACCCTGACCACTGGCCGTCCATGGAATCGCTCTTCGAACGCTATCGAAACCTCCTGGTGCTGCTGGCATTCCTGCTCGCGCAGATCATCATGCTTGCTTCCCAGGTGCATCGCGGCGATTTGGGACACATGAGCCTCGACACACGCGACAGCGGAGGCGTGCGGCTGATTCGGCTCTGGGCGAACGCGGTTGTTTCGCCGCCCGAGCGCCTCTTCCACGGCATCTGGGCGACTACCACGTACGTGTGGACAAACTACTTCGACCTGCGCCACGTCAACCAACAAAACAAAGACTTGCAACAGACAGTGGACAGGTTACGCCTTGAAGAGGCCGCATTGTTGGAGGATGCCCGGCAGGGACAACGTCTGCAGGCCATGCTCGGCTTCCAGGAGAAGTACATTTACAAGACGCTGCCCGCCCAAATCATCGGGACCAGCGGCAGCGATCAGTCGCGGCTCTTCTATATTGACAAGGGCGAAAACGCCCATCTTGAGAGAGATATGGCGGTCATCACGGCCGATGGCATCGTCGGCAAAGTCCGCGAGGTCTACCCGCGCTCGGCGCAGATTCTCCTGATCAACGATCAGACCAGTGGAGCCGGCGTCATTCTCGAGACCACGCGGAGCCGCGGCATCCTCCGGGGCAATGCCGAAGGACAGCCGCAGATCGTTGGCCTCACCCTCGACAGCCGCATCCAGCCCGGCGAGCGGGTACTGACGGCCGGCGGCGATGAGATTTTCCCGCGCGGCCTTCCGGTCGGCACCGTGGACAAGGTCGTGAAGGACCCGGATCAGGACGGCTTCATCAAGGTGATCGTCAAGCCGGCAGCGCATCTCGATCGGCTGGACGAGGTCCTTGTGATCACCGCGGTCGAGCCGCGCTTCCCACCCGATCAGACGCAGGACATGGCTGAGAGCCAGACACTGAAGGGTGCCGAGGTGGATCAACAGAAGGCGCAAAAGGCCTCGGAAGTCATGGCCGAGCGCCTGCCGGGCCTGATCGTTCCCAATCTTCCTCCGGATCAGCAGCCTTTGAACGACACCTCGAATCCGAATCCCGTCGCGCATCCGCCGCAGGCTATTCATCCCGATCGTTTCACCCCCGGCACCGATCCGGACAGTGGCGCACACGTGCCGGGCGCTGATGTCTCCGCGGCTCAAGCCGAACCGGGCTCGACGACAGTTCCCCCGGTCGATGGAGCGCCCGCCGCAAAGTCCGCTCCAAAGAAGCCGAAAGCAAGCGCACCCGGAAAAGCAGAAAGCAGCAACCCGGCCAAACCTGATTCCGACGCCAATCCCCGGAGGAACCCTTAGCCATGGCGGTGCTGGCCGCGGACTCCCGCCGCGATCTTGAGATTCACCGGTATCCGATCCTCCTCTATGGGCTGGTCCCCTTAGTGGCCCTTGTGCTGCAGGCTTGGCTGCCACGCTTGTTGGGCAAATACGCGTGGTTCGATTTGCCGCTGGTGGTCACGGTCTACTTCGCACTGGGCCGCCGCAGCCCCATTCAGGGCACCATTATGGGCTGCGCCGTGGGGCTCTTCGAAGACGCACTGACCCATCACGCCATCGGCATCAATGGAGTCGCCAAGACCGTCGCGGGGTTCCTCGCGGCATCCGTCGGCATCCGCATCGACGTCGAGAACCGCATCATTCGCGTCGGACTGATCTTCTTGCTCTCGCTGCTGTCGAGCGCGGTCTGTCTTTTCGTGAACCGCTTTCTGCTCGGGCTGACCGTCGAGATCAACTGGTCGATTGAGCTCTATATCGCGGTTGGCAACTCCGCCATCGCGCTGCTGCTCTTCCCCGTCCTCGATCGCTTCCAACTCCGCGACTAATCGTGGGTTGACTCATCCAAGAAACAGCCGATGGACTATTTGCTCAAGTCTGCCCGTCTGGGATTCCGTCTCTGGACTGTCGACGATCTTCCGCTGGCTCTCGCGTTGTGGGGTGATCCTGCGGTAAGCGCGTGGCTCAGCGGGCCGCTTTCCAAAGCAGCGATCCGAGCTCGGCTCGAACGGGAAATCCGGCAACATGAGAAGTGCGGAATCCAGTACTGGCCGGTCTTCCTTCTCGCGACGCTTGAGCACATCGGATGTGCAGGTTTGCGCCCCAAGGCGGAGAACCTGCTCGAGTTGGGGTACTATCTGAAGCCCGCATTCTGGGGTGCCGGGCTCGCTACCGAAGCGGCGGCTGCCGTAGCCGAGTATGCCTTCGGCACGCTTCGCGTCGAAGCGTTGTTCGCCGGCCATCATCCCGCGAATCGAGCCTCGCAGAGAGTTCTGGAAAAGCTCGGCTTCGAACGCGCCGGAGAAGAATTCTACGAGCCATCCGGCGTTGTCGAGCCAACGTACCTCTTGCCAAAGTCCAGTTGGCGTGCCCACCCCGGACGAGCACCAAAGTACGAACCCCCCAACGGCGTGGACCTGTAGACCGCACCGAATTCGCTGTATTCTGAAAGCGCGGCCCCATGTATTCGGACAAGGCAGTACGCGGCGAAAAGATTTCCGGCATCAAGCTGGCAGTTGCGCAGTACGGCATCCTCATGATGATGCTGGCGCTGGCTGCTGGACTTTGGCGTCTGCAAGTTCTCGGCGCTGCCAACTTTAAAGTACTGGCCGAGCAGAACCGCATTCGCAAAGTGCCGATCCTGGCGCCCCGCGGGAAGCTCTTCGATCGCGAAAATCGCCTCATCGTCGATAACTACCCTTCGGTCTCCTGCTTTCTCATCCGCGAGCAGAACCACAACCTGGATGCCGATCTGCCGATGATCGCGCACGGTCTGAATCTCGATCTCGACCAGCTGCGCGCCACAATCAAGCACTACAAGGCAGCTCCCGGCTATCAGCCGATCCCCATCAAGGATGAGATCACGCCGGACGAACAGGCCTTCATCGAGGCCCACCGCAATGAACTGCCCGAGCTCGAGACCATCGACCAAGAACGGCGCCTCTACCCGCGCGACGGGTTTGCAGCCCACCTGATCGGGTACGTCGGTGAAGTCAGCGAAGACATGCTGAACGATCCGCGCTATGCGGCGTATGAGCCGGGCGATGTGGTCGGCAAAGCGGGCGTCGAACAGACCTACGACCAGTTGCTGCGCGGGCAGGATGGCTCGCGCGATGTGATTGTCGACAGCCACGGCCGCGAAGTGGGTATCCTCGGCACCCAGCACTCCATCCCAGGCCAGGATCTACGTCTTACTATCGATAACGACCTGCAGCGCGCTGCCGAGCTCGCCCTGGGGGACCGCAACGGCGCAATCGTGGCCATGGATCCGCGCAACGGCGAAATTCTTGCGATGGTATCTCGGCCCAGCTTCGATCCCAATGCCTTCGCCGTCAAAATCGATCGCTCGGAGTGGAACAAGCTCATCACCGATCCCGATCACCCTCTGATGAACAAGGCCATCCAGGCTCAGCTCGCCCCTGGGTCGACATTCAAGATCCTCATGTCGGTGGCGGGACTGCAGGAAGGCATCGCGCAAGATCTGAAGGTGGTCTGCAACGGTGGCTGGGGACCGTACGGTTTCTTCCATCACTGCGACGAACATCACGGCCCGGTCGACATTCACAACGCGATTCCCTACTCCTGCGATACGTATTACTACCAGCTCGGGGACAAGCTCGGCATCGACCGCATTGCGCAGTATGCGAAAGAATTCGGCTACGGACAGAAGACCGGCATCGACCTGCCGGGCGAACAAGCCGGCCTCATGCCTTCCGCGCAATGGCTGATGAAGACGTATCACCACCGCTGGTATCCAGACGAAACCCTCGACGTTTCAATCGGTCAGGGCGCCGTGGAAGCCACGCCTATCCAGCTCGCGCGCATCATCGCCGGGATCGCCTCGGGAGGCCACATGGTCCGGCCGCACAGCGTTTTCCCCGACGAGCTGCCCGATGACTTCCGCCGTGCGCTTGAGGACACGTATCCAGGGACAGGTAAAGTCGACATCCCCATTGATCCCGAAAACTGGCAGATCATCACCGACGGCATGGCTCAGGTTACACAGCCCGGCCAATACCACACGGCCGGAGGAGAACACCTGGAGGGCATCGACTTCGCGGGGAAAACCGGAACCGCTCAAGTGATGAGCCACCAGGCCCTCGACAAAACCGCAAAGGGCAAGGTCACCCGCCCTAACGTGTGGTTCGTAGGCATTACCCCGCGCCGCAATCCCGAAGTGGTGGTGGCCGTGCTCTACCAGAATGGCGACAAGAGCTGGTTTTCGGCCCGCATCGGCGCCAGAGTCATCTCCGCCTACGTCGAAAAACAGCGGCGTCTGGCGCACAATTTGCAGCCGCTTAAGGCCGCCACCCCGGCCGCTCCAGTCGAGGTGGGCGCGGTCTGGACGACGCCCGAAGACACCGCACAAAATGCTGAGTCTGGAGAGACCGCCCACATCCACGCCGGAAGATTCTTCATCGATCCCGCGCAGGATTCCGGTCGCGAACCTTCGGCAACACTCCCAGCCGCATCCCAACTCGGGCTCGCACTTCCTACGCGCAGAATCGATGTGCCATGACCCCCGTGCGCCGCTTTCTGACTTTTCGCGACTTTGACTGGGGCCTGCTGGGACTGTTGCTCCTCATCAGCACTGTCTCCCTGCTTGAAGTGCACTCCACGACAGTGCACACCAAGTTCGCGAACTTTGAATCGAAGCAGCTTTTCTGGATCGGCGCCGGCGTCGTGATTATGCTGATCTTCTCCAAGATCGACTATCACAGGCTTCTTGACTGGGCTCCGTGGGCTTATGGATTTGGACTGCTTGCCCTGGCAGCCATCTACACCCCTCTGGGCCATAATGCACTCGGAGGCCGCCGGTGGATCAAGCTTGGGCCCATCCTCTTTCAGCCTTCGGAGCTCGTGAAGCTGGTTCTGATGCTTATGGTGGCGCGCTACTTCGCCAATCTTGGCGGCCGTAACCTGACTTGGCGAGATATTTTTAAGGCGTTTGCGCTGGTTGGAGTCCCGATGCTGCTGGTTCTGAAGCAGCCGGATATGGGGACCATGCTGACCTATTCGCCCATCCTCATCGCGGGGCTATTTCTGGGCGGCATCAGTCTGCGCCAGGGGGCCATCCTTGTCACTTGCGGTCTGGCCCTCATTGTCGGTGTCTGGTCCAGCGGGAAGCTGTTGAAGCCGTATCAGAAGGCGCGTCTCACCAGCTTCATCAACCCCGATGAAGACCCGAAGGGCAAAGGCTATCAGGTAAAGCAATCACTTATAGCGGTCGGTTCAGGTGGAATCTGGGGCAAGGGAACGGAGAAAGGAACCCAAACTCAGGGTTATTTTCTCCCTATTCCTTACACCGACTTCATCTTCGCCGCGTTCAGCGAGGAACACGGCTTTGTCGGTGCGATCTTTGTGCTGCTGCTATACTTCTTTATATTGATGCGTTTGATTCAAAACGCTCAAACGGCCGCCGACTTACCAGGCTCCCTCATCATCATGGGAATCGTGGCTGTGTTGACCTTCCAGATTGCGGTCAATGTTGGTATGGTCATAGGGTTTATGCCCGTCACCGGAATTCCTTTGCCCCTCATGAGTTACGGCGGATCTTCGGTGTTGTTTACCTTCCTTGCGCTGGGCGTTGCGATGAACGTGCGCATGCGCCGGTTCGTGAACTAGGCATTTTCATCTCGCGGGAGCTCTGAAGGTGTCTCAGGCGTCCAAGACGGCAAGAGCCGGACGCACATGTAAAGGTTGAATTCCTGGGAGCCACCTCAGTTGGATCCCGGGAAGGAAAGTTGAAGTATTTCGCCGGCCAAGTCCCGAAGGATCTTGAGGCCCGGCAGGATTGAGCACATGAGCACGCAGAGACGCGCTAACCGCATGAATCGCACGCGGGCACTGAATGCCCCGGACACGCGGATCAGTTTTGCGGTTGCCAGCGGCACATTGCCCCACGTCGGGACAAACAAGTCTCTGCCGCAGGATCCCGGTTTCGTACCGCTCGTCAGCCACCCACATCCTTCCCTGAAGAAGGCTGGCCTAAGAGCAACACACAGGTATTCTTCTCGGCCCATCTCCATCCCGTCCGATTCCTCGAAACCCCTTCCGGCCTCGCCGCAGGCCCCGGCAGACAACTGTCTACGGGCGGAAAGGCACGATGGCAAAAGAGATTTGTATTTCCAGCACGCCGCATGAGACGCGGCTTGCAATTTTAGAAGACGATCAACTCGCGGAAATCTATTACGAACGCGAAAACGAATATACGCTGGCCGGTTCGGTCTACAACGGAAAGGTCACCCGCGTTTTGCCCGGTATGCAGTCGGCATTTGTCGACATTGGGCTCGAACGCGACGCCTTCCTCTATGTAACCGACTTCCTGGAACTCGAAGATCAGGAAGAGACGGACGAGCTCGAAAGAGCCGCCAACAGCAACCCCAATCAAGCGCCGCGCGAAGTCCGCCATGGCCGGTCGAGCCAAGAAGCACTTCCTTCGGGCGAGGCTGAGGTAGCTTCAGGCGAGGGCGCACCCTCAGTTGCAACCGCGACTGCGGCCCGGGAATCCCAGGAGAGCTCGCGAGCGACAGGCGATGAGCAGGGTGCCAAGCGCTGGCGGGGACGCAGGCGTCGCCGCGGTGGGCGGGGCGGATCCGGCACGCAAACCGAGCACGGCGAAGGCGAAGGTGGTTCGGAGTCGCACGCGGAGGGATCGTTCGAGGAATCGGCTGAGGAGGCGCACGAGATTCAGGCAGTTGCCACCAGTGTGCCGCGCGCGGAAAGTACACCCTTTGTTCTTCCCGGAGAGTCACTCTCGCGATACGGTGGCGTTCCCGCCGAAGCGGAAAAGAAGCCCGCATTCGAATCCGCCCGTCCGGCCATCACTTCCCGGCCCTCGACGTTAATCCAAGCTCCGATCGCATGGGACGGCAGCGGTCTGCTTCCTGGCGAATCTTTAGCGCGCCATCGCTCACACGACGCCGAACCGGAAGCTCAGTCCGAGCCGCAAAGCACCTTCGAGACAGCAGAAATCGAAGAAGAGGTCCCGAGCCATTCTTCCCTCTCTGCACCCGCCGAACACGAGGCCGCTGCGACGACGGACGACGAATTCGTCGAAGAGACCCTCGTTGAGGAAGCGCCCGCGGAGCATTCTCCTGTCGCTGCCGAGGCCGTGACTGCCTCCGAGCCGGTCGTAACAGAGCTTGCCGCATCGCACGAAAACGAACCCGCCGCTGAAACCGACGGCGACGAGCCAGAGCCCAACGCAAGTGCTTCGCACCATGTCGATCCGCTGCCGCCGAGCAGCTTCCGCCTCTTCGGCTTCGGCGGAAAAGGCAAGAAGGACGGAGAGCAGGAGGCTCCAGAACCGCCGGCCGCGCCTTCGCACTCCGAAGAGCCCAAAGCAGCCGCGCCGGTCTCCGCGTTCTCCCCCGGAAATGGTGTCGTGGAAGAGGAAGTCATCGAAGGCGAGGAACTGGATACGCCACTCCATCGCCATGCGCACCGGCACGACGAGCATGACCTCGACGAATACGAGGAAGAGACGCTGCAGGCGCAGATTCGCTCCGGCGCACTGGGCGAAATGCTGCAGGAGGCGCACCTCGATCACCGCATTCAACTCGACCTCGACGACAAAGCCGGCGCCGAAGAAGACACTGAAGAAGACGACGAGGAAGAGACCGCAGCAGAAGGCCAGCCTGCAGGCGAAGGTCAGCAGAGACAGCGGCGCGAGCAGGGAGGCCGCGGCCGTCGTGGACGCGGCGGAGACCGCGGTTCTCGCCCTGGCGATCGGCGGGGCCCGTCGCGCCGCTCTGCGCAAACTTCCGACCTGCCCATCATCTCCGACCTGCTCAAGCCGGGTCAGGAGATTCTGGTACAGATCGCCAAGGAGCCCATCGCCAAGAAGGGCGCACGCATCACCAGCCACATCGCTCTGCCGGGCCGCTTCCTGGTCTTCATGCCCACGGTCACGCACGTGGGCGTCAGCCGCAAGATCGCGTCCGACGAAGAACGCCAGCGCCTGAAGCGAATTCTCACTCACGAGCGCGGCGAAGCCTCGGGCGGATTCATCGTACGCACCGCAGCCGAAGGCGCCTCGGAAGAAGAGCTGCGCGCCGATCTGCGCTTCCTGATTCATCTCTGGAACGAGATCAAGCAGCGCTCCGAGGGCTCGAAATCACCTGCGTTGATCTATCACGACCTGTCGCTGATCGAGCGCATCCTGCGCGATCAAGTGAGCGCGAACTTCTCGTCGATCTGGGTGGATTCGGAAGCCGACTACGAGCGCATCGTTCGCTTTCTCAACCGCTTCTCACCCTCCCTTGTGCGGCGCGTCAAGCTTTACACCAAGGAGACACCGCTCTTCGAGCACTTCGGCATTCAAGACGAAATCTCGAAGGCTCTGCGCTCCAAGGTCTGGCTCAAGTCCGGCGGCTCGATCGTCATCAACCAGACCGAAGCGCTGGTCGCGATCGATATCAACACCGGGAAGTACGTCGGCAAAACGGCGCGTCTCGAAGACACGATCGTCAAAACGAACCTCGATGCGATTCCCGAGATCGTGCGCCAGATTCGTCTGCGCGATCTGGGCGGCATCATTATCATCGACTTCATCGACATGGATGAGCGCAAGAATCGCTTTAAGGTGATGGCCGCGCTCGAAGAGGCGCTCAAGAACGATCGCGCGCCAACCAAGGTCCTGCAGTTTAACGATTTCGGTTTGGTTGCGATCACACGCAAGCGTGTGAAGCAATCTCTCGAGCGCACGCTCAGTGTCCCGTGCCCGATCTGTCAGGCAACCGGCATGGTGAAAAGCCCGTCAACCGTGTGCAACGAGATCTTCGTGGAGTTGCGCAAGATGCGGAAGCACTTCGAGAGCGCGGATGTTCTGCTGCGCGTGAACCCAGAGACCGTGAAGGTTCTCAAGGCAAACAATGCGCGCTGGCTGAACGATTTTGAGGAGCTCACCGGCAAGAACATCCTGGTGAAGAGCGATGCCACACTGCATCCCGAACAGTTCGACATCCAGGGCTGATTCCCTCGGCCAGGATATAGAAACCAAAGGCCGGAACCAAGTTCCGGCCTTCCCTTCAGTGCCGGCCACCGAGCAACTTCCTGAGAAGAAACGTGTCTAAGTGTGTACGGGGAGCAATGCACGCCTCCCCGGTTAAGAGAAATCTATCCAATCTTCGAGGTACGGACATGTCATCTCTTCGTTCGTTGCTGCTGACGCGGCATGCATACCTTCTTGTCTTTGCGGCCACCTTCGCGCTAAGCACAGCGAGTGCCCAGGTTTCCCTTGCGCACGATCTTTCCAGCGCTCCGGCCGCTACAGAATCAAGCTCCAACGCAAGCAATGTTGACGGCGCAGCTCTTCCTGCCGAACCGGCTGCATCCGGCGCGGCCGCGGGTCAGGAGCACGGCGGCGGTTACGGACGTCAGAGCTACTTAAGTCATCTCACCTATGAGGCGGGCGGCGGTGCGAACGCACCCACGAATGACTCCTCTCCCTACATCACGTGGGGCGGCAACTTCACCGGGGGCGTAGGTTATCGCGTCGATCCCCGCGTCTCGGTCATGGCTGAGTATCAGTTCATCGATGACAAGCTGCCGGGCGCCTTGATCGCTGAAACCGGCGCCAATGGCGGGCACGCGCATATCTGGTCGTTGACCCTCGACCCGGTCATTGACCTATTCCCGAAGAGTTCCAACTCGGTGTACGTGACAGGCGGCGGTGGATTCTATCGCAAGGTCACCAGCTTCACCGATCCCGAAGAGACGTACTACTGCGATTACTACTCCTGCTACCCGGGCACCACCAACGCCGTGGTCGGCCACTTCTCGAGCAACCAGGGCGGCTGGAGCGTCGGCGGCGGATTCACGCATCGCCTCGGCGGCATCTATGGCGAGAGCAAGACGAAGCTGTTTGCCGAGGTTCGCTATCTGGACATGCTGACTCCGGCGGTCAACGGCATTACGCCGAGTGGATTGGGGGTCACGACCGTCGGCTCGGATACCAAGGTCATCCCGGTCACGCTGGGCGTTCGCTTCTAATTTTTCTCAAACATCGGATCCCTCTGCAGCGCATCGTTGCAGGGGGCCTTCTTTGTGTTACGGCATCGAACCCTGCAAGCAGCGCTTCGAAGGCACGCGACAATTACCACGGCTCCTTTTCCGGCTCGGTCGGCGTGCCCACTTCGCCGCGCTCGATGCGCGCAAGGAACATCCGCGCCAGCCGCGCTTCCCCTGGATCGTGCTCGCCGTGGATCGTGCAGAGGTCGAGGAACTCATCGCACAGCCCGTTGCGTTCGCCCTCCTGGTTCAGGAACTGCTGCAGTGCGGCGGCAAGAGCGCGAAGACGCGCTGCCTCGGGCCATGCGGCATTCTCGCCGTCGTCGCCCGTCAACGGTTCGGAGAAAAGACCGCACCTGCCGTGGGCACACTCCTCCAGGCAGGCCATGAGCTGATCGGAAAAAGCCTGCACCAGCGGATCGAATTGGTTCGGACGGGCTACATCCCCTGCATCCATTGGCAGATTATCCCTCCATGAAATCATCAATTCGATTGAGCAGTGACGTTGCGAGCTTTGGCTCGCCCGGATCATTGGGGCGATGGAGAGTGCACAATTTGAGGAACTCCTCACAGAGTTCGTTCCGCTCACCTGATTCCAGCCGAAGGGTTCGAATGGAGACTGCTAGCTCACGCAATCTGTTCGCCTCGGACCAGTCGACCCATTGTTTGACCTCGGGAAATCGATCATATGCCCCAAAGAGACCCCAACGACCACGCGCGCACTGCTGGAGACAAGGCACTAGCAGTTCGCGGAACTCTGCTTCGAGTACCTCAAGTTTGCCGGGCACTGATTCTGTCGCGCTTCGTCATCTCCCATCCCTAAGGGCGCTCAAGTCAGCTCAGATTCTGGTGAGTCTTCGCTTTTCTCTCTGGTCCTAGTCCCTGCTTTTTTGCATCGCTGCTTCGACCTCTTCCGCGGTATGCGGCAACGCCGCGTCCAAATCAACAAGCTTCCCATCCTGCCCCACGAGAAAATCGCATTCGATACGCACGCCGATCTTCTCCTCGGGGATATACACACCCGGCTCGATCGTGAACACCATCCCCGGCTTCAGGACTGCGGGATAGTCTGCCGCATCGTGGACATCGATTCCGACCATGTGTCCAAGCCCGTGCAGCCAGTACTTGCCCAGCGGCTGGCGATGGAGATCCTTGCCGTGTGTGTTGATGTAGTTGTAAGCAGCCGTATCGAGAGAGTTCGAATCCTTGCGCTCGCGATCGTTGATCGTCGATTTGCCCGCAACGAATGCCTTGATCGCAGCCTGCTGCGCGCCCAGCACGATGTCGTAGATCTCGCGCTGACGCGCCGTGAAATGCCCGTTGACCGGCACGGTTCGCGTAATGTCCGAGGCGTACATCGAGTATTCGCACGCCGCATCCACCACCATGATGTCGCCGTCCTCGAGAGTGCGCGAGTTGGCCGCGTAGTGGAGTGTGGTCGAGTTGATCCCCGAGCCGACGATCGGCGCATAGGAGGGCCGTTCGCAGCCCTTTTGAAACCAGACCGCAGTCATTGTCCCAGCGAGCACTCGTTCCGTGATGCCAGGCTTGGTCGCGCGCATCATGGCGAACTGCGCGGCAATCGAAGCGTCGCTCGCCTTCTTGAGCAACTCGATTTCGCCGGTGTCCTTTACTTCGCGCAGCGGCGTGGTCAGCCGAGTCACGTCATTTGCCTGCTGAGCTGCATCCATGCCTAGAGTCGCCGCATTGAACGTCACCAGCGCCTTCGCGGGCTGCGAATCGGGTTGCACCCAGATCCTGTTCGCCAGACCGCGGTCGGCCGCAACAAGCTTATTCAACTCGGCAGGCAAATCCGTCATCGCTTCCACTGCATCGACTCCGGTGGCCTTCGCCACGTCTGGAGTCGCCGCGTCCATTTTGACGCCGGTGTAGAGTTCCATGCGTAAATTGCGCGTCGGTAGAAACAGAATCTCCTTGTAGCCCTGCGCTCCATGTGCTCCGACGACCATCAATGCGGCACCCGGCTCGTTCCATCCCGTCAGGTAATAGAAATCGCTGTCCTGGCGATAGGGCATGAAGTCGAGCAGCGGTTCCGGCGCAGCGAACAACACGGCCAGGCCGCCCTGCAGCCGCTCACCAAGGGCCTCTCGACGGGCATTGTAGGCGCTCGACGGCTGCCTCTCAAGAGAATTGGCGAGGGGGACAAATGCGGCAACGCAGCTCAACACGAGCAGCAACGATCGCTTCGGTTTCATTCCGCTATTGTCGTTGCTTCTGCTGCGGGGCGCAAAGTGAATTGCGGGGGATGGACACGAGGGAGGTGCGGATCAACGAAGCGACGCTCGCTTGACGAAAGAAGGGAGATGATCGTGCCGATCAGGCAGCAGGCATGGGAGAGGGCATCGCATCCACGCTCTCCAGAGACTCAACACGTTCGTCCCCGGATTCCTTGCGAGCGAGCAAGCGATGGAAGGCTTCTGGCGCAACGGGACGCCCAAAGAGCCAGCCTTGTGCATAGATCGACCGGTCCCTTGTTGCAAAGTATCTGGCCTGTTCCTCGGTCTCGATTCCTTCGACCACCACGCGCAGACCAAGCGTATTGGCCATAGTCAGAATCTGCGGGAGAATCGTGACCGTCACAGCCTCGGTCCCAATTGCTTTGGTAAAGGCCTTGTCGATCTTGATCGCGTCCACCGAGAGATCGTGCAGATAGGCGAGGCTCGAATACCCCGTGCCGAAATCGTCGATGTGAATATAGTGGCCCTTTTCGCGCAGACGGAGAATCGTCTCCTTGGCAACCTGCTGCCGTGCTGTAAAGCTCTCCGTGATCTCGATGCCCAGGCCACTCGCAGGAACCCTTGCTTCCTCAAGCGCGTTCTCCAACATGGGCAAAAACTCTGGATCGGCGAGATCCGAAGCGGCAATATTGATATTCACCCGGAAATCGGGCCGCTCGCGCAAAGTCTGGCCGAAATCCTGAAGCACGTGACGCACCACAAGCCTCGTGATCTGCCCAACAAAGCCGTGTTCCTCAGCGACCTTGATGAAGTCATCCGGGCTGATCGGTTCGTTGTCTTCTGTCGTCCACCGGGCAAGCGCTTCGCCCTCGACAATTTGCTCGTTCTCCAGATCGACGATGGGCTGGTAGACAATGCGTAGCGCATCCTTGCGAATCGCGCGTAGAAGCTGGTTGGCAAAATCGTGTTGGCGGCGATAGACGATCGCGCAGACTAGTCCGAGCAAGGTCCCGGCCAATTCGCCTAGAGCAACGAATCCACCGATTTCAATCCGGCTTGCTTCCACCGCCTGAGAGACGGGAACGTGTGCCGCCACACAGATCACTCCGTCCGGCGAGCAGTGCGTTCCATAGAGAAGATTCTGGTCCTGAAACTGCCCGTTCTTGACGAGAAATGCGCTCGAAGCGCTTCCGGTACTACCGATGATGTGGCCGTCGTGGTGCGGTGGAGCGTCAATGTCCGTGATCGTCAACTGCATCGAGTTGTTGATCAGCGGCTTCAGATTGTAGGGACTGTAGACAATGAACGAAGTATCCTCTTGGACCGCGATTACCATCTCATGGGGTACCTGAAACGGCTCCAGATTGCGGTAGAGAAAAGTCCCGTCTCGCTGCACGATGTCGGATTTGTATTGGATTCCCGTTTGAGCGGCTCGGCCAAGCGATGTGGAGCACTCAATTCGTCTATCGCGCATTCTTCCGGCCGCTTTCAGATACTGCGACTCATACACCAGATTGCTGAAGTAATTGATCTCGGCATCGGAACACGCCGCATATGGCGAGGCGTTCATCCTGGCCAGCACCTTGCGCGATTCAACGGTTGAGCGCTGTCCTTCGTCGATGATCCGGCTTGCGTACTGCTCGAGTCGTGCTTCCGTCTGCTTCAAGGTCAGGACACGGCCCAGCCAATAACCGGCGAATCCGCCTGCGGCCAAGCCGCACCCGATCAACAGAGCCGATACCCAGACACGCTTCCTAAGAGTACGCATTGCCGTGTTACTTATGGTTTCGTGAGTCAACACCGACAGCAATCCCCTATTCGGGTTATCGAACCCTGTTTGCAACCCTCGCACGAATCTGGAACCACTTGCTAACTGTAATTCTTTGTTCTAGTTACTCTGATGGTACCTCGCTCAGGCCGCCGCTCCATGCGCATCCCTCTTCGGTACCTTCGTCTCCCTCCTCGGGCCCTCCTGCCCCCTCGGCCAATCCGATCCGCAGACGACCTGATCAGCTCGATCAACAAACATTGACCTGATTCGCTTTGCCAATCGCCTCCGAAGGCCGCTCTTGGAAGCGCACAGGATTGCTCCGCCGGCCTCTCCAATCCCATTGAGTTTCCTCGCGATTGCGAGTATTCTGGAAATGCGAGCGAGTTTGTCCGTCGCATGCACCGTGAGTTCGACCGGCTGGCGGAGAGATGAGTGGGCTGACAGCCCACTTTTTATTTGGGTCAAAACCTCCGGGACAGGGCAGGTTGTTTCGGCACTGGAGTAAGGACCGGTGCGGCTGGGAGGCCACTCGGGCGGAATCGATGGCAGCAAAGTTGGATGAAATTCGGGCCGCAGCCGAGAGAGTCGCTGCTTCACATGGACTGGACGTAGTCGACGTCGAGATTGAGGCCCACGGAAAAGAGCGCACCCTCAGGGTCACCCTGGAAAAGAATGCGGAGCAACGGGAGAAGCTGAAGGCCGCGGTCGCTGCCGGTGTAGAAGGACTTCCGGAACGGCTGATCGAAGGCAAATTGAGCGTCGAACAGCTTGCCGGCATCACACACGAAGACTGCGCGGCATTCAGCCGCGATTTTGGCGTGTTATTGGACGTGGAGGAGCTGATTCCCGGCGCAGAGTACATGCTTGAAGCCAGCTCGCCCGGACTGGACCGCAAACTGACCAAGGCCGAGGAGTTTCAACGTTTCTCAGGCAGCCTGGTCAAAATCCAGACGTTCGAGCCGATCAAGAACAACCGGCACTGGCAAGGCAGGCTGGCGGCTGAAAAAGGCGACACGATTGTCCTCGACCTCGCGGCGGTCCGGCAGAACAGCAAGAGCCGCAAGACCGGTGCGAACAGCGTCGAGATCGCGCTCAAGAATATTGAGAAGGCGCAGTTGATTCCAGAGATTTAGGCGCCTGAACACGCAACGGGTCAGGCAAAGACGCCTCGCCCTCAACTGAAACACTGAAACCCCATCCGGCCCGGTGAATGGTCTTCATCGTTCCCAGGGCGGGAATCACAGAGAGTCACAAAGTATGGCCAGCGCGTTGTATCAAAGTATCGAACTCCTCAGCCGCGAGAAGGGTATCGAGCCCGGAATCGTCGTCGGCGCCGTCGAAGAAGCAATTGCCCTTGCGACTCGCAAGTACTACAAGACCCCGGAAAACATGCGGGGCGAGTTGAACAAGGAGACCGGCGAGATCACGGCCTACGTGTACAAGACCGTCGTGCCCGACGAGGAGCAGGTTGAAGATCCGGTGAATGAGATTACGCTGGCCGAAGCCAGCGAACTCGCGCCCGGCGTCGAGGTGGGCAGTGAGATTCGTCTCTATCGCGACACCAGCCCCCTTGGCCGCATCGCCGCACAGCTGGCCAAGCAGGTCATCTTTCAGAAGGTCCGCGAAGCGGAACGCGACACCGTATTCCAGGAATATGCGCACCGCGAAAAGGAAGTCCTGAACGCGACCGTCAAGAGGATCGAAGGGCAGGACGTCATCTTCGATCTCGGCAAAGCCGAAGCGCGCTGCCCCAAGCGCGAACAATCTCGTCTCGAGCAGTTCACCGTGGGCGAGCGCGTCCGCGTGGTTCTGCTCAAAGTCGATCGCGCCGCCAAGGGACCTCAAGTGATCGTCTCCCGCGCCGCTCCCGAGCTGGTTTCGAACCTGTTCCAGTCCGAGGTTCCCGAAATCTACGACAACACGGTAGTCATTCGTGCGATCGCGCGCGAGGCAGGCGAGCGCACCAAAATCGCCGTGCAGAGCCGCGACAAGGATGTCGACCCGGTCGGCGCTTGCGTAGGCATGAAGGGCATGCGGGTGCAGTCCATTATCCGCGAACTGCGCGGCGAGAAAATCGACATCATCGAGTTCAGCGAAGAGATCACCACGTTCGCGGAGAAGGCG
>Ga0181526_10001513_pt1 | contig 21897 bp, 19 predicted proteins | sample PEATcosm2014_Bin_35_FD_119750 | JGI IMG/M metagenome (GOLD analysis project Ga0181526, IMG submission 119750) | Peatland microbial communities from MTU Mesocosm Facility, Houghton, MI, USA - PEATcosm2014_Bin06_30_metaG | ecosystem: Environmental > Terrestrial > Soil > Wetlands > Peat | place...
GCCGCGGCGCTTGCCCCCGCGAGCGCCAGCATTGAATCGGGCAGTTGGTGACGATGGACCAGGTAGTCGAGCAGTACCGCCAGTCCCAGGAACACCGCACCCAGAGCGAGCATTACATATTTAAATTGTGGGCCGCGCATCCGGCCTCCGGGTACTCTATGGTCCCAAATGATGCCGTATGTGCGCTCCGACGGCTACAGGCGATGTCGGTTCTTGATTCCGAGCAGTTGACCGGGCGGACACGGGGTCACGTCCTCGAGTTCGCGGAGCTGCAATGCACGCTGCAGCCGGACGCCGCGCGCGCCTTCGTTGCGCTGCGTGCCGCTGCGGCGGCCGCGGGGCTGGATCTGGCCGCGGCCTCGAGCTTTCGCGATTTCGACCGCCAGCTGACGATCTGGAACGATAAATTCCGGGGACGGCGTCCCCTGCTGGACCGCGACGGCACGGCGCTCGATGCATCGATTATGACAGCCGGTGACATCGTGCGCGCCATCCTGCACTGGTCGGCCCTGCCGGGCGCAAGCCGGCACCATTGGGGCACCGAGGTCGACGTCTTCGATCGCGCCGCCCTGGCCGAGGGCCGCAGGCCGCAGCTCGTACCGGCTGAATACCGCGCCGGCGGCCCGTTCGCGCAGCTCGACCGTTGGCTGCAGGCCAACGCCGGAGAGTACGGCTTCTTTCGTCCCTATGACCGCGATCGCGGTGGCGTACAGCCCGAGCCATGGCACCTGAGCTTTGCTCCGATATCGGACGCGGCGCTGCGGGCGCTGACTTTGGACGTGCTCAGCGAAGCATTGCAGGATGCGCCTCTCGAAGGTGCGCAGGCCGTCTGGCCACAGCTGCTGGAGATTCACACACGCTACGTGTGCAGGGTCGCCGCGCCGAGTGCGCAGACGTTGGCCGCGCGAGCCCTGCGAGCAATCGAGCTTTAGTCCTGCAGCCAGGCCTTCTTGAAGTAGCCGAGCATGAGGCTGCGCACGCGCCCGAGCGTCCCGGGATCTGCCGCATGCAGCGGCGGGTTCCGGCGCAGCATGCGCCAGCTCTCGCTGCGCAACACCTGCTCGAGGTACTGCATGTTGCGATCGATGGACTCGAGGTAGGGATTGCGACCTTCGAACAGAACCTCGAGAAAGCGATAGGCGCGATCAAAATCTCGGTCGAGTCGGGTGGCGCGCGTATTGGCGACGAAGCCGGGTGTCTGGCGCAGCAGGTCCAGGCCCGAGGCGTACTTGACCGCAGGCACGTGGCCTTCGGCGGTCAGCGCGACGCCGCCGAGCACGAATTCAGGATAGAGCCGGTCGCGGCATTTCTCCAGATAACAGCGGTCCGCGAGCTGCGCAATCATGTCGGCCGTGCCGAGCAGATGGCCCAGGCGCGTGTCGCGCGCGTCGTGCGTGACGATCTCGGCAAACGGACGCTCGTAGCCGGTGAAGTGAATGATCTGCGCGGCGATCTCGATCCACGCGCCGAGACCGATCTGCGGCAGGTAGAGGCGCAGGAACTCGGCACCGCGGCTCACATGGTTGCGCGTGAACTCGGCGCCATTGGCCTGCTCGCGATCACTGCTGCGACGCAGATAGCCGACGTCGTGGAACAGCGCGAGCACCACGCCGAGCACCGCGCGCTCGGCCCCGAGCTCGGTCGCAGAATCCACCTGACCCTCATGCCCCGCGAGCAGCCGCGCCATCGCGAGCGTGACATCGAGCGTGTGCTGGCGATCGTGATAGACGGTGTCGACCCCTGCATAGCCGGGCATGCGGCCGGCGAACAGGGCGTCGAAATCGCCGAATGCGCGTTCCACCGGCGCCAGCGGGATCTGCGGCCACGCGGAGACCAGCAACTGCTCGGTCGCCCGCAGCACATCCTGCGGCGAACTGACGCGAACCGTGTTTGTGATGTCGAAATCGCTGCGACGGTTGCCGCCCAGCTCGACACCACCCTCCCGAGGCGACCGGAACAGCTCTTTGGGGTTGGCCGTCATCGCGCCGAAGTCTAGGACAAGTAAAGAGAATTAACCAACGACGCGCTGCTCACTTCGAATCGAGGCCTCCGGCGTGGCGAGGCCATCCGTCGATGGCTCCTCCACGGGCCTCGGCCCATATGTCAAAGGTCCGGGAATCGTCCGAGAATCCTTTCGATGGTGCCGGCGCATCGGCAGAGTGGTAAATACATACGGCTTTTTTACCTTAAGCCGAGCAGCATCCCGGATATTGTCCGGGAGAATCGGTCCGGCCGGGGAGCGCACTATGGATTTGTTGTTTGTCGGACTCATCGTCGCATTGGCGGTGCTGACCTGGGCTGGCGTCGCGCTGTGTGCGCGACTGATGAGGCAGCCATGAGCGCTCTCTACTGGGTGGCGCTGCTGGTGACGCTCGGCCTGTTCGGCTACCTGCTCTACGCCATGCTCAACGCGGAGAAATTCTGACCATGACCGCCAACGGCTGGGCACAATTTGCTCTCTATCTGGCGGTCCTGCTGCTGCTCGTCAAGCCGCTGGGCCTGTACATGGCCCGCGTGTTCGACGGCACCGCCGCGGTCACGCGCTGGTTCGGTCCGGCGGAACGAGCGCTGTACAGGCTCTGCCGCATCGATGCCGCCAGCTCCATGAACTGGCAGCAGTACGCGGTGGCGATGCTGGCCTTCAATGTATTGGGAGCCCTGGCCGTCTATTTGCTGCAGCGACTGCAGGTCCATCTGCCGTTGAATCCGCAGGGGTTCGGCGCGGTGGTTGCAGATTCGGCATTCAACACGGCCGTGAGTTTCGCCACCAACACCAACTGGCAGGGGTACGGCGGCGAGTCGACCATGAGCAACCTGACGCAGATGCTCGCCCTGGCGGTGCAGAACTTCAAATCCGCCGCCACGGGCATGGCCGTGCTGGTGGCCCTGATCCGGGGCTTCCGTCTCAAACAGACGCGCGAGATCGGCAATTTCTGGGTCGACCTCACGCGCTCCACCCTTTATATCCTGCTGCCGCTGGCGCTCGTGCTAGCGGTGGCGCTGGCGGGCCAGGGCGTGGTCCAGACATTCAAGCCCTTTCAGACCGCGACGCTCGTGAATCCAATCACGGTCGATGAGCCCGTGCAGGACGCGGCCGGTAATCCCGTCACCGACTCAGCGGGCAAGGCCGTGACGCAGCCTGTGCGGGTGGAGACGCAGGGGATCCCGCTCGGGCCGGCGGCCAGTCAGATCGCCATCAAGCAGCTGGGCACCAACGGCGGCGGGTTCTACAACGCCAACTCCGCGCATCCGTTCGAGAATCCAACGCCCGTCAGCGACTTTCTCGAGGTGCTGGCGATTCTGCTGATCCCGGCGGCGCTGTGCTACACCTTCGGCGCCATGGTCGGCGATACGCGCCAGGGGTGGGCCGTGCTGGCGGCCATGCTGGTGTTGTTCGTGCCGCTGCTGGCCGTCCTGGGCGCGGCAGAAGGGCGCGCCAATCCGGCCTATCCCGCCGCAATCATGCAGTCGCCCTCGCCGTCGCAGGCTGGCGGCAACATGGAGGGTAAAGAAACCCGGTTTGGCGTGGCCGACTCGGCGCTCTGGGCCGCCGCCACCACCGCGGCTTCCAACGGCTCGGTCAATTCCATGCACGACTCGTTCACGCCGATCGGCGGCATGATCGCGATGTGGCTGATCCAGATCGGTGAGGTGATCTTCGGCGGCGTGGGCTCGGGGCTCTACGGCATGCTGGTGTACGCAATCATTGCCGTGTTCATCGCCGGACTTCTCGTCGGTCGGACACCGGAATATCTCGGCAAGAAGCTCGAGTCCTACGAGATGAAGATGGCGTCGCTCGTGATCCTGATCCCGCCGTTCTGTGCTCTGGTGGGCACCGCGATCGCCACCTCGTTTGCGGCTGGTCGTGCCGGCATCGCCAATCCGGGCGCTCACGGCTTCTCGGAGATCCTGTACGCCTACTCTTCCACCGCCGGCAATAACGGCAGCGCCTTTGCAGGTCTGTCGGCGAACACGCCCTTCTACAACACGACGCTCGGGATCGTGATGTGGGTCTCGCGCTACTGGCTGATCGTGCCCGTGCTCGCGATCGCCGGCAGCCTCGCCGCCAAGAAGCACGTGCCCGCAGGCGCGGGCACTCTCGCAACCAGTACACCGCTGTTCGTGGTGCTGCTGGTCTCGACGGTCGTGATCGTCGGCGCCCTGGCCTTCTTCCCCGCGCTGGCGCTCGGCCCGGTCGTCGAGGAACTGCAGTTTCTGGGTCGCTGAGGGGCAGCGACCGCACCACCCGCCGATCCGCATCATTCTTCGAGGACTTCCATGACTACCGTGCGCGCCCGACCGCTGTTTGATCCGCCGCTGGTCAACCAGGCGATCCGGGACTCCTTTCTCAAGCTCGCACCCTGGGTGCAATGGCGCAATCCCGTCATGTTCGTGGTGCTGATCGGCAGCGTCCTGATCAGTGGCGTGTGGGTGGTGCAGCTGCGCGGCGGGCTCGCTGCCGAGGGCCACCCGGGCTTCGTGCTGGCGATTGCCCTATGGCTCTGGGCCACGCTGCTGTTCGCGAATTTCGCCGAGAGCCTGGCCGAGGGGCGCGGCAAGGCGCAGGCGGCCGCGTTGCGCTCGGGCAAGCGCGATGTCTCGGCGCGGCGCTTTGCCAACGGTCGCACCGATCAGCCGTATGAGACGGTACCGTCGCGGCTTCTGCGCCGCGGGGACGTGGTGCTGGTCGAGGCCGGCGATACCATCCCGGGCGACGGCGAAGTCATCCGCGGCACCGCCGCGGTTGATGAAAGCGCCATCACCGGCGAATCCGCGCCCGTCATCCGCGAGGCCGGCGGCGACCGCTCCGCCGTGACCGGCGGCACGCGCCTGCTCTCCGACACATTGCACGTTCGTATCACGGCCAATCCCGGCGAGGCCTTCCTGGACCGCATGATCGCCATGGTCGAGAACGCCAAGCGCCAGCGCACGCCGAATGAGATTGCGCTGGCGATATTGCTGGCCGGGTTGACGCTGATCTTCCTCAAGACGACCGCGACGCTGCTGCCCTTCTCGCTCTACAGCGTGACGGCGGCCGGACACGGCACGCCGATCTCGATCACCGTGCTCGTGGCGCTGCTGGTGTGTCTGATCCCGACGACCATCGGTGGCCTGCTGTCGGCCATCGGCATCGCCGGCATGGATCGCATGATCCAGGCGAATGTCATCGCCACCTCCGGCCGCGCCGTGGAGGCAGCGGGCGATGTCGACGTGCTGCTGCTCGACAAGACCGGAACGATCACTCTGGGCAATCGGCTCGCTTCCAGCTTCGTCCCGGCGCCGGGGGTCAGCATGGCGGAACTCGCCGATGCCGCCCAGCTCGCATCACTGGCTGATGAAACGCCCGAAGGGCGCTCGATCGTCGTGCTCGCCAAGCAGCAGCATGGCATTCGCGGCCGCGAGATGACCGGGCTTGGGGCGCACTTCATTCCATTCAGCGCCCAGACCCGCATGAGCGGCATCGATTTCGACGGGCGCCGCATTCGCAAGGGTGCCGCCGATGCCGTTGCGCGCTGGCTGGCCGAGCAGGACGGCGTCCTGCCGACCGAATTGCAACGGGCCGCGGAGTCGATTGCGCGGCGCGGTGCAACGCCGCTGGTCGTAGCCGACGGTCCGCGCGCATTGGGCGTCATCGAGCTCAAGGATGTCGTCAAGGGGGGCATTCGCGAGCGGTTCGCGGAACTGCGCCGCATGGGCATCCGCACCATCATGATCACCGGCGACAACAAGCTCACCGCCGCCGCGATCGCCGCCGAAGCCGGCGTGGATGATTTCCTGGCCGAAGCGACTCCGGAGGGCAAGCTGCAGCTGATTCGCGAGCACCAGCAGCAAGGCCGCCTGGTCGCGATGTGCGGCGACGGTACCAACGATGCGCCGGCGCTGGCGCAGGCCGATGTCGCGGTGGCCATGAACAGCGGCACGCAGGCGGCCAAGGAAGCCGGCAACATGGTGGACCTGGATTCCAATCCCACCAAGCTCATCGAAGTCGTCGAGGTCGGCAAGCAGATGCTGATCACGCGCGGCTCGCTGACGACGTTCAGCATCGCCAACGACGTCGCCAAGTACTTCGCGATCATCCCAGCCGCCTTCGCCACCACCTATCCGCAGCTCAATCTGCTGAATGTCATGCACCTCGCCAGTCCCAACAGCGCGATCCTGTCGGCCGTCATCTTCAATGCGCTGATCATCGTCGCGCTGATTCCGCTGGCATTGCGCGGCGTGCGCTACCGGCCGGTGGGAGCCGAGGCGCTGTTGCGACGCAATCTGCTGATCTACGGAGTGGGAGGCGTCGTGGTGCCGTTTCTCGGCATCAAGCTCATCGATGTCGTACTGGTCGCCGTTCACCTGATCTAAAGGCATCTCACGCCATGGCCAAGATACTGCTGCAAGCCCTGCTCATGCTGTTGGTCTCGACGCTGCTGACCGGGATCGCCTATCCCCTCGCGGTCACCGCCATCGTGCACGTCTGCTGCCGAGCGCAGGCGCGTGGCTCATTGATCTACCAGGACGGCCGGCTCATCGGCTCATCGCTGCTCGGGCAGCCCTTCGACGCACCGAAATACTTCTGGTCGCGCCCTTCGGCCACGACGCCGCAGCCCTACAACGGCCTGTCATCGGGCGGCTCGAATCTCGGCCCGACGAACCCGGCGCAGTTCGACGCGGTCAAAGCGCGGCTCGAGGCCCTGCGCCAGGCGGATCCCGACAACCGGCTGCCGGTGCCGGTGGATCTGGTCACGGCATCGGCCAGCGGCCTCGACCCGCACATCAGCCCGGCGGCCGCCCAGTACCAGCTCGCGCGCGTGGCACGCATTCGGGGCCTGGACCCGGCGCGGCTGCGTGCACTGGTGACAGCGCACACCGAGGGACGGCAGTGGGGGGTGTTTGGAGAACCCCGCGTCAACGTGCTCGAACTGAACCTCGCCCTGGATGGCGCGCGCTGACGGCCTGACTTAATCGGTGCCGTCCGGTGCACACTATGCGCCGAGATGAACGATAACCGGCCCGATCCCGACCTACTGCTGGCGCAACTGCAGGCCACGGCAGCGCGCGAACATCGCGGCCGGCTGACCGTCTTCTTTGGCGCGAGCGCGGGCGTTGGCAAGAGCTACGCCATGCTCGAGGCCGCGCAGCGCCTCAAACACGACGGGCACGACGTCGTTGTCGGCTACGTGGAACTGCACGGGCGCGAGGAGACCGAGCGCCTGCTCACCGGTCTCGAGCAGCTGCCACCGCTGCTGATCCAGCTCGGCAACACCACGCGGCGCGAGTTCAATCTCGATGCGGCGCTGGCGCGCAAGCCCGAGCTGCTGCTGGTGGACGAGCTGGCGCACACCAACATCGGCGGCGGGGAGCCGCCACCGCGCCACGAGAAACGCTGGCAGGACATCGAGGAGGTGCTCGACGCCGGAATCGACGTCTTCACGACAGTCAACGTGCAGCACCTCGAATCGCTGAGCGATGTCGTCACGCAGATCACCGGCGCACGGCAGCTCGAGACCGTCCCGGACCGCGTGTTCGATTCGGCGTACGAGGTGAAACTCGTCGACCTGCCGCCCGATGATCTGCTGCAACGGCTGCGCGAAGGCCGCGTCTACGTGGCCGATCAGGCGCAGCTCGCACTCGAGAACTTCTTCCGCAAGGGCAACCTGATCGCGTTGCGCGAGATGGCGCTGCGCAAGACCGCCGATCGCGTCGATCAGGCGATGCGCGCGTATCGGCACGAGAAGTCCGTGCGCGGTGCGTGGGCCGCGCGCGAGCGACTGTTGGTCGCGGTGGGTCCCGATGCGCAGGCCGAACGCCTGGTTCGGGCCGGCAAGCGACTCGCCGACGGTCTCGATGCCGAATGGCTCGTGGTCTATGTCGAGACGCCCGATCTGATCCGTCTGTCGGAGATGGAGCGCAATCGCCGCATCGCGATCCTGCGTCTGGCGGCGTCGCTGGGTGCGGAGGCGATCACGCTCGGCGGCTCGTCGGCGTCCGAGGAGCTGCTCGAGTACGCGCGCACGCGCAATGTCACGCGGCTGCTGGTCGGGCGCCCGAATCGCGCCGGCTGGCGGCGGGTCTTCCGCCCCTCGACCACCGAGCGTCTGCTCGCGGCGCGGCGCGACATCGACGTGCTGGTGATCGGCGGCGACGACGCGCCCCAGCGGCCGACCCCGACCGATGACGACAGCAGCGTCGTACCGAGCGGCTCCGGCACGCGCCATTGGCCGCGCTACGTGCTCGCGGTGGTCGCCACGCTGCTCGCCACGGGCGTGTGCGCGTTCTTCTACGCGCACTTCCCGTTGCTGGGCCAGGCGAACCTCGTCATGGTCTATCTGCTGAGCAGCTCGCTGGTGGCCGTATACGGTGGCCGGCGCGCGGCCCTGCTGAGCTCGGTGCTGGGCGTGCTCGCCTTCGATTTCCTGTTCGTGCCGCCGCGCTATTCGTTTGCGGTCAGCGACGTACAGTATCTGATCACCTTCGCGATCATGCTCATCGTCGCGCTGATCATCGGCAATCTCAATGCCAGCGTGCGCCTGCAGGCACGGGTTGCCGGTCATCGAGAGCGCCGCACGGCACTGCTGTATGCGATGACGCGCCAGCTCGCACAAACGCGCGGTCGGGACGACATGGCCGGGGTGGCGCTGACGCATGTGAGCCAGGTATTCGCCAGCCGCTCCGTGATCCTCTTTCCCGACGAGCACGGGCGCGTCGGCTATCCGCGCGCGCCGCCGCGCGAGGACTCCTACCGGGGTTCAGACCTGGGGCTGGCGCAATGGGTGTTCGATCACGACAAGCCCGCCGGTCTGGGCACCGACACCCTGAGCGGCGCCGCCGGGCTGTACCTGCCGCTGTCCGGCGGCGGGCGCGTGTTCGGCGTACTCGGCGTACTGCCGCGCAATGCGCGCCGTGTGACCTTGCCCGAGCAGTTCCGGCTGCTCGAGACCTTCGCGGCGCAGGTCGGCCTGGCGCTCGAGCGCGCCGATTTCGCGGCCCACGCGCAGGCGGCCGAGGTGCGTGCCGAGACCGAGGCGATCCGCAATGCATTGCTGGCCTCGATCTCGCACGACCTGCGCACGCCGCTGGCGACCATCGCAGGCGGCGCGGCCACGCTCGCCGGCAATCTCGATGCGCTCAGCGATGCGGACCGCCGCGCACTCGCCAACTCGGTCAACGAGGAGGCCATGCGCATGAGCGAGCGCATCACGACCCTGCTCGATCTGGTGCGGCTCGAGACCGGCGCGATCCAGCCGCGCTTCGAGCCCTACGAGCTCGCGGAACTGGTCGGATCGGTGCTGCACCGGCTCGATGCGCGTCTGCGCGGGCATCGCGTGCGAATCGAGCTGCCGGAAGATCTGCCGCTGCTGCAGGTCGACGGCCGGCTGATCGAGCAGGTGCTCGAGAACCTGCTCGACAATGCCAGCAAGTACACCCCGCCCGGCAGCGAGATACGCATCAGCGCGCGTGCGCTCACGCGCCAGGTCGAGATCAGCGTCGAGGATGACGGTCCTGGCCTGCCAGGCAGCGATCCTGAGATCCTGTTCGAGAAATTTCAGCGCGGCTCGCCGGAGGGCACGGCCGGCGGCATCGGCCTGGGTCTGGCGATCTGTCGCACCATCGTGCGCCTGCACGACGGCCGCATCTGGGCCGAGAACCGCTCGCCCCACGGCGCCTCCTTTCGCTTCAGCGTACCGAAATCGGACGCCCCGCTCCTCGATGCCAGTCTCGAGGAGCGTGAGATGCGATGACGGTTTCGAGCCGTGCGGTACTGATTGTCGAGGACGATGCGCAGATCCGGCGGATCCTGCGCACGCTGCTCGGCCTCGAGCAGTTCCGTATCATCGAGGCCGAGACGGCGCAGCAGGGACTGAGCGCCGCGCGCACCCACAAGCCCGATCTGATCATCGTCGATCTCGGGTTGCCCGATCGCGACGGCATGGAGATCATCACCGGCGTGCGCGCCTGGTCGCGCGTTCCGATCATCGTGCTCTCGGCGCGCAGCGCGGAGGCTGACAAGGTCGCAGCGCTCGAGGCCGGCGCCGACGACTACATCAGCAAGCCCTTCGGCGCGCGCGAGCTCAGCGCGCGCGTCCAGGTGGCACTGCGCCACACCGCCGCCGCCGGCCTGCAGGGCGAGAAGATCAGGATCGGGACCTGGAGCATCGACCTGGCAGCGCGTACGGCCCGTGACGACAACGGCGGCGAGCTGCACCTGACGCCCATCGAATACCGGCTGCTGGAAGTGCTGGCGCAGCACATCGGCTTCGTGGTCACGCACCGCGCGTTGCTGCAGCAGGTCTGGGGCCCCGCGAGCACCGAGCAGACGCACTATCTTCGCGTCTACATGAAGCAGCTGCGCTCCAAGCTGGAACCCGATCCGACGCGACCCCACTGGCTGCTGACCGAGACCGGCGTCGGCTATCGGCTGGCGGACCGCGAGCAGGAAACCTAGAGCGCCGATGCAGGCCTTCCTGGTCTCCATTGCCTCGATAGCGCTCGGGGAGCTCGGCGACAAGACGCAACTGCTGGCGCTGATTTTGGCGACGCAGCTGCGGCGACCACTCGCCGTGATTGCGGGCATTCTCGTCGCGACGCTGGCCAATCATCTGCTCGCGGCGCTGCTCGGACAGTGGGCCGGCTCGCTGCTGCAGCCCGCGGTCCTGCGCTGGATCCTCGGCCTCTCGTTTCTGGCGCTCGCGGTCTGGGTGCTCGTACCCGACAAGGCCGACGATGCGCCACGGGCCGCCGACGGCTACGGCGCCTTCATGATCACGATCAGCGCCTTCTTCATGGCCGAGATGGGCGACAAGACGCAGATCGTGGCGCTCGCACTCGCAGCCAAGTATCGCGATCTGCTCGCGGTGGTGGCGGGCACCACCATCGGCATGATGATCGTGAACATCCCCACGGTGATGCTCGCCGGGCACCTGACGCGCGTGGTGCCGATCCGGTGGATCCGGATTGCCGCGGCGCTGGTCTACGCGCTGCTCGGCGCGCTGACGCTGACCGGCTACGCGGGGCTCGGCATCGGGTAGAGTCGCGACAAACGCTTCGCGGAGGAACGCACCATGTCTGCACGGATGGATGACGAGCGACGCACACTGCTGCGCCGCCTCGCGATCGGACTGAGTCTTGCACCGCTGGTGGCGCTCGAGTCGCGCCGCGCACCGGCCGCCGAGCTGCCGCTGCTCAGCGAGAGCGACCCGGCCGCCAAGGCACTCGAGTACGTCGAGGACGCCAGCCGCGCCAAGGACGCGACGGCCGGAGCGCTGTGCTCGAACTGCTCGGTCTACGGCGGCGCCGACGGCGCGGCGGCGGGCCCGTGCACGCTCTTCCCGGGCAAGCTCGTCAAAGCCGGCGGGTGGTGCAAGTCCTGGAGCGGGCTCTAAACCCCCTAAAGGCGGGTGTGTACCTCAGACGAATTTGCGTCGATGCAAATTCGTCTGAGGTACACACCCGCCTTTGTTGGGTTCCGGGGCCGGTCCGGAGGGTGCGGAGGCCGCCAGGACTTGCTCAGGCCGCAATGCCGTACTGACGCAGCAGCGCTGCAACCTCCGGCTTGCGGCCGCGGAATTCGACGAAAGACTCGAGCGCATCGCGACTGCCGCCGCGCGCGAGGATGCTGTCGAGAAAGCGACGCGCGGTGGCGCGGTCGAACGCGCCATGCTCGACGAACGCGCCGAACGCGTCGGCGGCGAGCACTTCGGCCCATTTGTAGCTGTAGTAGCCGGCGGCATAGCCGCCGGCAAAGATGTGGCTGAAGCTGTGCGGGTAGCGGTTCCAGTCGGGGATGGGCACCACGGCGACTTCGCGCCGTACCTCGCTCAAGGTCTCGTAGACGCGTCCGCCGCGCACGGGATCGTATTCGGCGTGCAGCCGCATGTCGAACAGCGCGAATTCCACCTGCCGCAGCGTCTGCAGGCCCGCCTGAAAGCTGCGCGTCGCAATCAATTGCCGCTGCTTCTCGGCCGGGATCGGCTCGCCGGTGCGCACGTGCGCCGAAATGCGATTGAGCACGTCTCGCTGCCAGGCGTAATTTTCCATGAACTGGCTGGGCAGCTCGACCGCATCCCACGCCACGCCGTTGATGCCGGCGAGGCTCGGATAGTTGACGCGGGTGAGCATGTGATGCAGTCCGTGGCCGAACTCGTGGAACAGCGTCACCACATCGTCGTGCGTCAGCAGCGCGGGCCGGGTGCCTGCGGGCGGCAGCGAGTTGCAGACCAGATAAGCCACCGGCAGGGTGGTCTGCCCGTTGAGCGCCTTGCGACCGACGCAATCGTCCATCCAGGCGCCGCTGCGCTTGTGGGGGCGTGCATAGGCATCGAGATAGAAGCTCGCCAGCGGCGCGCCGCCCGGCGCCTGGACCTCGAAGTAGCGCGCATCCGGATGCCAGACCGGCACGCCGCCGCGCTCGCGGATGCGCACGTCGAACAGCTTCTCGGCCACCTCGAACAATCCCTGCAGTACCCGCGGCAACGGCAGGTAGTCGCGCAACTCCTCCTGCGAGACCGAATACAGACTCTGCTGCAGCCGCTCCGAATAGAACGTGACGTCCCAGGCCTCGAGCGTGCGGCCGGCGAAGCGCTCCAGCTCGGACAGCTCGGCGGTCGCGGCCGGGCGTGCCGCGCGCACCAGCTGGCGCAGGAAGTCCGTGACCTCCGGCACCGTGCGCGCCATGCGGTTGGCGAGCGCGTATTCGGCGAAGCTGGCAAAGCCGAGCAGCTGCGCGGCCTCGTGCCGCAGCCGCAGGATGTCCTCCATGACGAGCGTGTTGTCGAATCGAGTGGCGGTGGGTCCGCGCTCGGAGGCGCGCGTGGTCCAGGCCTCATAGAACGCGCGCCGCAGCGGCGCCGATTCGGCATCCGTGACCACTGCCACGTAGGTGGGCTGATCGAGCCCGAACAGCCAGCCCTGCGCGCCGCTCTCGGAGGCGCGCCGCTGCGCCTGCTCGAGAATGCCCTCGTTGATGCCCGCGAGCTCGCCGCGATCGCGCACCGCATGCGTCCAGGCGTTGGTGGCGTCGAGCACGTTCTCCTCGAAGCGGGCCGAGAGCCGCGACAGCTCCATCATCACGGCCTTGAAGCGCGCCTTGCGCGCGGGCTCCAGCGCCACGCCGGCCAGGCGAAACTCGCGCAGCGCATGCTCGATGACCTCGCGCTGCACACTGTCGAGCGACTGCGCTTCCTGCTCGCTCACGCGCGCGTAGGCGCGATACAGACGCTCGCTCTGGGCAAGGTCGGTGTGATACTCGGACAGCAGCGGCAGGCAGGCGTTGTAGGCCGCGCGCAGCGGCTCGGAATTCATGACCGAGTTGAGATGCCCGACCGGCGACCAGACGCGGTTCAGGCGATGCTGCAGCTCCTCGAGCGGCTCGATGACGCTCGCGAAGGTCGGGTTCGGTTCGGCCTCGATCTGCGCCACGCGCGCACGCTGCTCGGCGATCAGGCGGGAGATGGCCGGCTCGACGTGCTCGGGCGCGATCGCGTCGAATCGGGGCAGCGGCACATCCTGCAGCAATGGGTTGTCGGTCGGGCCTGAGGCCATCGGTTCACCTGGCGTTCCGGGGGGCTCATTTTAGCCATGACGCCGGGGTGTAACATCCTTCATTCGACCAACAAGCCCGCGGCGGACAGGGAACCTCGACATGGCCTTTGACTACGATCTGCTGGTAATCGGCGGCGGCAGCGGCGGGCTTGCCTGCGCCCAGCGCGCCGCCGACTATGGCGCACGCACCCTCGTCATCGAGGCGGGCCGCCTCGGCGGCACCTGCGTGAACGTCGGTTGCGTGCCCAAGAAGATCATGTGGAACGCCGGACAGATCGGCCATGCACTGCAGGACGCGGTCGACTACGGCTTCGATGTCACAGTCGGCCGGCACGACTGGCAGCGGTTCAAGGCCGCACGCGACGCCTACATCGAGCGCCTCAACGGCATCTACGAGCGCAATCTCGAGCGCCGCAACGTCGAGTTGGTGCGCGGTCGCGCACGGCTCACCTCCTCGCAGGCGGTGCGGGTCGGCGAGCGCGAGATCTCGGCGCAGACCATCGTGCTGGCCACCGGCGGCCGGCCGTTGGTTCCGCAGCTGCCCGGGGCGACGCTCGGCATCACCTCCGACGGCTTCTTCGAGCTTCCGACACGGCCCGAGCGCGTCGCCATCGTCGGTGCCGGCTACATCGCCGCCGAGCTCAGCGGCATATTTGCCGCGCTCGGATCACGCACCACGGTCGTACTGCGCCACGACTGCATCCTGCGGAGTTTCGACCGCATGCTCGGCGAGTCGCTGCTGCGGATCATGGGCGATGAGGGCATCGACATCGTCACGCACGCGGTGCCGCGCGAGCTCAGGCGCAACGCCCTGGACGAGCTGGAGCTGCATCTGGCCGACGGCCGCACGCTCGGTCCGTTCGACAGCCTGATCTGGGCGGTCGGACGCGCGCCATCGGCGCTCGAGCTGGGGCTGGATCGACTGGGCGTGCGACTCGACGCCGGCGGCCACGTGCTGACCGACGCCTGGCAGAAGACCAGTGTGGAGAACCTCTACGCCATCGGCGATGTGACGCAGCACGCCGGACTGACTCCGGTGGCAATCGCCGCCGGGCGCCGCCTGTCCGATCGCCTCTGGGGCGGACAGAGCGATCGCAAACTGGACTACGAGAATATCGCGACCGTGATCTTCAGCCATCCGCCGATCGGCACGGTGGGGATCAGCGAGCAGGAGGCACGCGCCCGCCACGGCGATGCCGTCAAGGTGTATACGAGCAGCTTCGTGCCCATGTACCACGCCTTCACGCAGCGCAAGCCGCATGCGCACATGAAGCTCGTGACCCTCGGACCTGCGCAGAAGATCATCGGCATCCACGTCATTGGCGAGGGCGCCGACGAGATGATGCAGGGCTTTGCCGTGGCAGTGCACATGGGGGCCACCAAGCGCGATTTCGACGACACGGTCGCGATTCACCCGACCAGTGCCGAGGAGCTGGTGACCATGCGCTAGGTGGGGGGTGCGCGCGGCGTTCGGCGAAGCAGCAGATCCAGGGTCCGAATAAGCCCCCACTTTTTATTTCATCGCGATGAAACAAAAAGTGGGGGCTTATTCGGACCTCGATGCCGCAGATCCCTTGAGGTCGGCGCTCACCCGAGCAGACCAGCCTCGCCAGCTCCTCGTCACTGGACGGGCGCGGCGGCCACCTTGTCGAAATTGAGCTTCAGGTCATCGAACATGCGGATCGCCGTGCCGCGGCCGGCACCGTAGACCCCGCCTCCCGGATGCAGGAACGGACCCACCAGGTACAGCCGCTCGACGCCCGGGACGGTGTACTGCGCCAGATCCGGCGTCGGGCGATGACCGGCGATCTGATAGAAGTAGGGCGCTACGCCGTGCACGTCGCCACCGACCATGCTGGTCGGCATATTGCGCGCATGGTCGAGCGGCGTGACGATGCTGCGCTGGACGATGTTGTCGCTGGTGAGATTGCTGATGAAGCGCTGGTAATGGCGCAGGCTCCGATCGCCCATCTGCTCGCGGATCTCATCCCAGCGCGCCGCGCCGCCGTCGGCGAGCGCGTACGGCGCAAAGGTGATGCCGTGGAACATGCCGCGGCCCGGCGGCACGCGGCTCGGATCGTTGATGCTCTCGTCCCCGCCGGCGCCGAGCACGCGCTCGGAAATGCGCCCGCGCTTGAGCGCATCGAAGTCATCGAGCATGTCGTCGAGCCGATCGCTGGCCATGAACTCGAGCATGATCGCGTGCCCGACCTCCTCGCCGGCGATGAATCTGGCCTGCTGCTTCAGATCGTAATGGCTGACCATGATGCTGAAGGCGGCGAGCGTTGCACGCTCGGCGCGAGCGAGCACGCGCTCGGGCACGCCATCGACGAACCGGCGCAGCACGTGCGGATGCAGGGCCGCGATCACGGCGTCCTTGGCCTTGAGTTGCTCGCCGCTTGCGAGCTCGAGCCCGACGGCGCGACCGCCCGAGGTCACGACGTGGCGCACCTCGGCATTGCAGCGCACCTCGCCGCCGTAGTGCTCGATGCAGCTGACCAGCGCCTCGGTTAGACGGCCGCTGCCGCCGACCGGCTGGGATACGCCATAGCCGTGCATGAGACCGGGCATCAGGTACATGCCGAAACCGGTCCCGAGCTCGTCGGGTGCCTGCAGGTTCTCGCTGACGAGCCGCAGCAGCCAGATCTTCACGTGCTCGCTCTCGAAGCTCTGATTGGCGATCTCGAGCGAGCTGCGCTGCATGGCATCGAGCACCTCGCGGCCCTCATCGCTCTGATCCAGCATGGCGAACATCGCGCCCATGGGCATCGGCGGCACATACAGTCCGGCGCCGAACATCGGCAGCATCGCCATCGCGCGCAGCGCAAACTGCCGATAGGTCTCGGCATCGCGCTGCGAGAAGCGCGCGATGCCCTCGCAGGTGCGGTCGAGATCCTTGTGCGCGATGAGCGTGCGCTGATCGGCGAAGATCATCGCGTACGGCGTGTGGTACTGGTACTTGAGTCCGAACCTGCCGATCAGCCCGAGCTCATCGTCGCGGATCATCGGATTGCCCTGGATCATGATGTGCACGCTCGAGTGCTCATCGTGGCGGTATCCGGGAGAATTCATTTCGCGCGTGACGACACCGCCGCCGGGCCAGGGCTTGCGCTCCAGCACCAGCACCTTCTTGCCGGCCTTGGCAAGATAAGCCGCCGCCACCAGTCCGTTGTGACCTGCCCCCATGACGAGAATGTCGTAGTTGTCGCCCATCGGGTATCGCTCCGCAGCGGTTCTTATCGAGCTAAGATCCGGCACCTTAAGCATCCGGCAACGGCCAGTAAAGCAGGTACATTTGTGTGCCCAGAGCCTTCAGGGGTGAATGTCGATGCCGTGATGCGCACGCTGGAAACCATCCTTCGCAACGGCGCCGCAGGTGCCGATGCGCAGCGCTCGCTCGAGCGGCTGGGGACGATGGTGCGCAGCATGGCCGACGACGGCGTGCGTCGTGAAGATCCGATGCGCGAGCTGTTCGCGCGCATCGGCGACAAATGGAGCTCGCTGCTGCTGCTGTTGCTGCGTACCGGCACTTACCGTCACGCGGTGCTGCGCCGGCTGGTCAGCGCCGTCGGCAGCGAGGGCCGCATCTCGCAGCGCATGCTGACGCTGCGGCTGCGCGCGCTCGAGCGCGACGGCCTGATCGCGCGCCGCTCGGTCTCGACGCAACCGCCGGGCGTCGAATACGCGCTCACCGAGCTCGGTGACGGCCTGGTGCGGCAGCTCGATGCCATGATGCAGTGGGTGCGCGAGCATCTGGCCGAGATCCACCGGGCCCGGCAGGAATTCGAACCGCGCGATCGCTAGCGATCGCTAGGGCTTCACGGAATCGGCCGGCGGCGGACCCAGATTCTCGGCAATCTGCTGCATGGCCTGCGCGGTCGCCGCGCCGAATGCGGCGACCACGGCCTGCAGGTGATCGGCGCCCGCATGCGCGCTGCCCTGCGCGGCGAAGCTGACGATGACGCCGCGATCGCTGCGACGGCCGAGCGTGCAGATCAACGTCACATGCGCGGTCGGCGCACCGGATGCGTCGTATTCGGCCTGAAAGTCGACGATATCGACGCTCAGCAGGTACTGTGCGGCGAACGGCTCGGTGTCGGACTCGACCGTGGCAAAACGCCCGCCGCCCCGCAGCGCATCGATGATCCGGGATTGCAGCAGCGCAGGCGCATCCTCGGCCCAGCGCGCGTTGGCGTAGTAATCGATGCGCGCACCGGATCGCAGTACCGCGATGCGCGCGCCGGCCAGTCCTGGCGCGGCGCTGGGCCTCTGCACCTGCACGGTGCCGGCGCGCGGCCCGCTCGCCGGGACGCTCGCGATCCCCCCGGTCAGCAGGAAGCGCTGCTCGGGCGGCACCTGGCTGCGCAGACCGCTGAAGCAGCCTTCCAGCAGCAGCAGGCACAGGAGCGGTGGCAGTGAGCGCGCGGCGAGCATCACGGCGGTATCGTAAGGCCCGCGGCGGGCTGCTGATAGATCAGACTCGAGGGATTCTCCTCCAGGTTACGCGACAGATCGGTGATCTGTTGCGCGGCAGTGCGCGTATCGCGCAGCAGCGCCTCGAGCTGCGGCAGTCCCACGGCGATGAAACCGCTGATCTCGGTGCGATTCTCGGTGACGAACGCATTCAGCGTAGCGGTGGTGCTGGCGAGATTGTCGCTGGTCGTGCGCAGCTTCTGCACCGCCGCCAGGAAGTCCACACTGGCGGTCTGCGTGGTGCCGTGCAGCTCATCGATGAGCCGCTGCGTGGAGGCCGTGGTGGTGCGCAGCGCGCCGAGCAGCTCGTCCAGATCGCGCGCGCTGGCCGGCAGGCGCGCGGCGGCCTGGTCGACATTGTCGATCAGTCGCGCCACCGAGCGGATGTTGGTGTCGGACAGCAGCCGCGAGGTACGGTCGAACAGATCGTTCAGGCGCGCCGTGAGGTTGGGCAGGCTGCTGAGGAACTGGTCGAAATCCGAGTGCGATGAGCGAATCACCGGGTAGCGCTCGCTCGGCACGGCGGCAAGAATGCGCCGCCCGGTGTCGTCCTCGCGCTGCTGCTGCAGGTCGATATAGAGCAGCCCGGTGATGCCCTGCAGCGACAGCTGCGCCAGCGTCCGATCCGACACCGGCGTCGTCGAGTCGATGTCGGCCACCACCTGCACGCGATTGTCGGCGCGCGGATCGATCCGGATGCGCTGCACACGCCCGACGTCGACCCCGAGGTAGCGGACCGGACCGCCTTCGGTCAGACCGCTGACCGTGCCGTCGAAGTAGATTTCATAGCGTACGAAATCGCGATGCTCGTGGCTGTCGGCGTACCAGTACACAAACAGCACGCCCATGACGAGCAGCAGCAGCACGAAGCTGCCGACTGCAATGTAGTTCGCCTCACGCTCCACGATCAGCCTCCGTGCCCATGGCGGCTCATGCCCCGTGCGGCGCGGCCAGTCGCCGGCGGGCGCGCTCGCCGCCGAAGTAGGCCCTGATCCAGGGGTTCGGGTTCTCGACGATGCCCGCGAGCGTATCGCTGATCATGCGCCCGTCAACGATGACGCCGACACGGCTGCAGGTGCGGAATATGGTGTCCAGATCGTGGGTAATCATCACCACCGTGAGCTTCAGCTCGCGCTGCAGGTAAATCAACAGCTCGTCGAAGGCCGCGGCGCTGATCGGATCCAGACCGGTGGTCGGCTCGTCGAGAAACAGCAGCAGCGGATCGAGCGCCAGCGCACGCGCGAGCGCTGCGCGCTTGATCATGCCACCGGAAAGCTGCGCCGGGTACTTGACGGCCGCATCCAGCGGCAGGCCGACCAGCCTCACCTTGAGCAGTGCCAGCTCGTTGAGCGTGCGCTCGGACAGCCGCAGGTGCTCGATCATGGGCATCTGCACGTTCTGCTGCACCGTCAGCGCGCTGAACAGCGCGCCCTCCTGAAAGGTTACGCCGTAGCTGGCCTTCAGATCGTACAGCTCGGCATCGCTGAGCTGCGTGAGATCGCGACCGAGGAAGCGTACGGTGCCCGCATCGGGGCGCCGCAGCCCCAGGATCGTGCGCAGCAGCACCGACTTGCCCGCACCCGAGCCGCCGATGACGCCGAACACCTCGCCCTGTTCCACGCGCATGTCCAGGCCCGCGTGCACGGTCTGCGCGCCGAAGCGTGTGACGATCCCCTCGACCTCGAGCAGCGCCGCCATCAGATGTCGAGCTTCATGAAGACGACCGCGAACAGCGCATCGGCGACGATGACGCTGAAGATCGAGGCCACCACCGCCAGCGTCGTGAGCCGGCCGAGCTCGCGCGATGAGCCGCGCACGCGCATGCCGCAGGCGCAGCCCGCGCCGGCGATCAGCGCCGCGAATACGGGCGCCTTGATGATGCCGACCCAGAAGGTCGTCGGGGCAATCGCCCCCTGCAGGCGATTGAGGTACTGCAGCATGGGCATGTCGAGCAGCTCGTGGCACAGCAGTCCGCCGCCGACCAGACCGACGATATCGGCTGCCACCGTCAGCAGCGGCATGACGATCAGCAGCGCCAGCAGGCGCGGCACCACGAGCACCTCGATCGGATCCACACCGATGGCGCGCAGCGCATCGACCTCCTCGTTGAGCTGCATCGCGCCGATCTCGGCGGCGAAGGCGCTGCCGGAGCGACCCGCGACGATGATCGCGGTCAACAGCACACCCAGCTCGCGCAGCACGCCGATCGTAACCAGGTCGACAACGAAGATGTTGGCGCCGAACTTGCTGAGCTCCTGGGCGCCCATATAAGCCAGAATGACGCTGATCAGGAAACCAACCAGCGACACGATCGGCACCGCGGTGATGCCGGTGTCGTAGATGTGGCGCGACACCGAGATCGGCCGCAGGCGACGCAGGCTGGTCAGTGCCCGCACCAGCGCAATGCACGTACGGCCGCCAAACTCGAGCGCCGCGAGCATTGCGTTCCAGCTGCGCACCGCGCGGCGCCCGATGCCTTCGACGGCCCGCTCCGGGTTCAGCCATTCATCATCGGCTGCCAGCGAAGGCGTCTCGCCCGAGTACGTGCGCTCCACCAGCGTCAGCGACGACGGCGCGGCGCCCACGAAACGCAGGTCGAGCCCGGCGGCGCGCGCTCGATCGAGGAAATCGTGCAACAGCCAGGCGCCCGAGAGATCCAGCCGCGAGCTGCCCGCATCCAGCTGCGCGCGGCGTGCGCCGCCGAAATCGATCGAGCGCAGCTCAGCCTCGATCGCGTCGGTTTGCGTGGCGCGCCAATCGCCCTGCAGCGTGAGGTCCAGCTGGTCCGCGCTGCGCCGCGCCGTGATGAACATGCCTGCGGATGCTAACAGCCTTGTGCGGGCCCGTCAGTGCGGACGGGCGACTCACGCGCAAAGCTGCCCGGGTCGTGCTCGCACCAGTTCTTCAGCGCTGTCGCCATACGCCAGGCACCGCTGTCGTCGGACTCGGATTTGCGTGTGGCGGCGTACCAGTTCACGTGCAGGCCGCGGCGCGTGACATGCGCGAAGGCGAGCACGCCGCTGCGCAGGTAATGATCGACGGCCCAGCGCGAGAGGATGCTGATGCCGAAGCCGCCGATCACCAGCTCGACGATCGCTTCGGTGAGCTCCACGCGCAGCATGCTGCGATAGGACACCTGCGCCGGCTTGATGATGCGATCGAATTCGTGGCCTTTTTCGGCGATCGCGCTGTAGGAAATGTACACCTGATCCGAGAGGTCCTGCGCCTCTACCACGCCGCGCTTTGCCAGCGGATGGTCGGGGGCGGTGATCAGGATCAGTTCGTCGCGAAACAGCTTGAGGGAGCGCGTCGTGGACTTGTCGGGTGTCGCCGAGGTCACGGCGACGTCGATGTCGCGATCGAGCAGCGCCTGCAGCGGCCGCTGCGTGGCGTCGGCGACCACCTCGATGTCGATGTCGGCCGCGCCCTGCTGGAACACCTTGAGGAACCGCGGCAGCCAGCGGTAGCCACTGTAGGCACCGCAGCCGATGCGGACGATGTGACGCATGACGCCGCGGTCGCGGGCAATCTGATTCTCGAGCCGCTCGAGCTGCGCGAGTATGCGACCGGCCTCCTCGCTCAAGCTCACGGCCACCGGCGTGAGCTGCATGCGCTTGTCCCGCTGCACGAACAGATCCAGCCCGAGCCGGCGCTCGGCTTCCCGGATCTGGTGACTGAGCGCGGACTGGGTGAGCCCGAGCATCGCCGCGGCGCGCGTGACGCTGCCGGTGCGCGCCATGGCCTGCAGCATGCGCAGGTGGCGCATTTCCAGTCTGGGTTGAAACAAGACGCTTACGTTCCTCCGAGCGCCTAGCATAGCCTGTCCCGCAGGCGCGGGCCGCTGCGGGCCGCTGCGGGCCGCTGCGGGCCGCTGCGGGCCGCTGCGGGCTGCCC
>Ga0181526_10001521_pt1 | contig 21850 bp, 26 predicted proteins | sample PEATcosm2014_Bin_35_FD_119750 | JGI IMG/M metagenome (GOLD analysis project Ga0181526, IMG submission 119750) | Peatland microbial communities from MTU Mesocosm Facility, Houghton, MI, USA - PEATcosm2014_Bin06_30_metaG | ecosystem: Environmental > Terrestrial > Soil > Wetlands > Peat | place...
CCGGCTGCGCTCGTCGATGCCGGGGACCGTCCGCTCACCGCGGATGACCTCACTCGCTGGACGGCCCTCGCTCTCGCGTTGACGTGTGCCGACCTGGTCGGGGCGATGCGCGGCGCGGTGGAGCTCTCCTGCTCGTACGCGGCCCAGCGCCGGCAGTACGGCGCCGCCATCGGCTCGTTCCAGGCCGTCCAGCACATGCTGGCGGACGCATTCGTCGCCATGGAGGGTTCCCGGAGCGTCACGCTGCACGCCGCATGGGCCGTGGATGCGCTCCCTGCGGGCGAGGCCCTGGTGGCGGCCGCCGCGGCGAAGGCGTACTGCGCCCGGGCGGCCGTCAGCGTGTGCGAGACGGCGATCCAGGTGCACGGAGGCATCGGCCACACGTGGGAATGCCTCGCCCACGTCTACCTGCGGCGGTCCCTGCTGTCGTGCGACATCCTCGGCAACGCCGGCACGTGCCTCTCGCTCGTGCTGGTACACCACGGGCTGGAGGCGGCCGATGGACTTCGGTGACTCGCCGGAGGAGTCGGAATTCCGCCTGCGGCTCCGTGCCTGGCTGGTCGACAACAACCCGAGCCTCCCGACGTCCTCCACGGACGACGAGTACTGGGCGGGCATGGCCGCCTGGCACCGGCTGCTCTACGACGGCGGCTTCTTCGGCATGTCCTGGCCCGCCGACATCGGGGGGCAGGGACTGTCGTCCGTCTACGAGGTGATCGTCGACGAGGAGCTGGCCGCCGCCGGGGCGCCGCCGCGGCCGAGCCTCGGCTACCTGGTCCAGGGCATCCTCGAGCACGGGAGCGACGACATCAAGCGAAGGTTCCTGCCCGGCATCGTCACTGGGCGCGATCGTTGGTGCCAGGGATTCAGTGAGCCCGACGCCGGATCCGACCTGGCGTCGCTGCGCACGCGGGCCGACCGGGACGGAGAGGACTACGTCGTCTCAGGGCAGAAGATCTGGACGAGCTACTCGGACGAGGCGGAATGGTGTCTGGTCCTGGCCCGCACCGACCACGACGTCGCCACGCACCGCGGCATCTCCGCGTTCGCGGTCCCGATGCGACAGCCCGGCATTGAGCAGCGACCCCTGAGGATGATCAACGGTGTCACGAAGGAATTCGGCGAGGTGCTCTTCGACGGCGCGCGGGTACCCGCACGGAACATGATCGGCGCGCCCGGTGAGGGCTGGTCGCTGGCCATGACCGTGGTGAGCCACGAGCGGGAGCCGGGAGAGCTGGGCTACGTCGCCCGCTACAGCAAGCTCGTGAACGACCTCAGCCGCCGCGTGCAGAAGGATCCCGGCGCCTTCGGACCGGATCAGGTCCGTGAGTTGGGTTGGGCGATCGTGGAAGTCGAGATGCTGCGACGGCACGTGCAGCGGCGCCTGTCCGATCGGCTCAACGGGATCTCGCACGGCCCGGAGGGGTCGGTCGACAAGCTCCTGATGACATGGGTGGAGCAGGCGGTGGGCCATGCCGCCCTCGCCATCGGTGGGATCGCCTACGGCGACGGCGGCGACACCTGGCTGAACGCCTACCTCTACAGTCGGGCCCAGAGCGTCATGGGAGGAACATCGCAGATCCAACGGAACCTGGTGGCTCGGCGGATCCTCGGGCTGCCGACCTCGTGAGCTCGACGGCCGGCGCCGGCCACGATCTGGAGGTCAGATGAGTTCGTACGACGTCCCCGATGTGCTCCAGGTCGTGGCCGACGGCCCGGTGCGGATCGTCCGCCTGAACAGGCCGGATCATCTCAACGCGACGAACCACGAACTCCACAAGGGGCTCGCTGCCCTGTTCCCGCAGATCGACGCCGACGACGATGCGCGGGCGGTCGTGCTGACCGGCAATGGCCGCGCGTTCTCGGCCGGGGGTGACTTCAGCTACCTCGACGAGTTGGCCATCGACGCGGAGCGCCGCAAGGACACCCTCGCAGACGGCCGCCGGATCGTGACCGGAATGGTGGCGTGCCGCGTCCCGATCGTGGCCGCGGTCAATGGTCCCGCAGTCGGTCTGGGCTGCAGCCTCGTCGCTCTGTCCGACATCGTCTTCATGGCCGAGAGCGCGCACCTGGCGGACCCCCATGTGGCCATCGGCCTGGTGGCGGCCGACGGTGGCCCCGTGACCTGGCCGCTTCTCATCAGCCTGCAATTGGCCAAGGAGTACGCGCTGACCGGCGACCGAATCCCGGCGCAGCGTGCCGCCGACATCGGCCTGGTGAACCATGTATGCCCGGATGACGAGGTGTTCGACCAGGCCCTGGCCTGTGCGCAGCGCATCTCGCGGTTGCCGCGCCGGGCCGTCGAGGACACCAAGCGGGTGCTCAACATGCACCTCGAACGAGCCGTTCTCGCGACCCTCGACTTTGCGCTGAGTGCGGAAGAGCGGTCGTTCGTGTCGCCGGAGCTCCGGGCGAACATCGACCGCTTCCTGGCCAAGGACGACGCTGGGAACGAGAAGCCGTAGCGTCATGCCCGGGTGAGCAACGCATGATCAATTGGACTCCCACGAGCCGTTGGAATTGATGACAACGCACGGCGGAGAGTCGCCCGGAACCGTGATCGAGCGACCCGACTCACGCGTTTGTGTCATCTGGTGCGTGGAATTACCTCGAAGGCGACTACATCGCCCCACCTGAAGGGTCTAAAATGAGAGATACGGAATGAGAGCGTCGACTCTTGGTGTTGCCCCGTCCGCGGTAGCGCTCCATGAAGGATTTCGCGGAAGTGGGACTGTGCAGACCGAAACAATCGACGCCTCGTCGGAAGACTTCGGCGTCCTCGCCCGTCAGGTCCGGGAGGCGGGCCTCCTCGACCGCCGGTTCGGCTACTACGGAGCGAAGATCCCCCTGACCGTGGCGGCCTTCGGCGCCGGGTTCGTCGGGTTGGTGCTGGTGGGGAACTCGTGGTTCGCGTTGCTCATCGCCGCCTTCCTCGGGCTCATGTTCACCCAGCTCGGGTTCGTCGGTCACGACGCGGGGCACCAAGAGGTGTTTCGCTCCCGGCGGGCCAACCGGTTGCTCGGGTTCGCAGTCGGAAACGTCCTGATCGGCATGAGCTTCGGTTGGTGGGTCCCCAAGCACAGCGCACATCACGCGCACCCCAACGAAATAGGGCGCGACCCGGACATCGGCGACGCCGGGGTCAACGTCCACGCGGACGGGCCGGACGCCGGCGGCAATGCGCTGACCCGCGCCATGGAGCGCTGGCGGGCACCCCTTTTCTTCCCCCTCATGGTCCTGCGCAGTACGGGCATCTACGTGCTGGGCATCCAGCGGCTGATCCGTCAGCGGAACGGCGTGGCCGGCGTGGAGGGTGCCCTCCTGGCCTTGCACGTCGCCCTCTACCTGACCTGCGTCTTCTGGGTCCTCTCACCGCTGAAGGCGGTGGCGTTCATCGCGGTCCAGCAGGCCGTGTTCTCGGTCTACCTCGGCTGCAGCTTCGCCCCGAACCACAAGGGCATGCCGATCATCGATGCCGACTCGGGTCTGAGCTTCGTCCGACGCCAGGTCGTCACCTCGCGCAACGTTGCCGGCGGCCGGTTCACCAACCTGCTGCTCGGCGGGCTCAATTATCAGATAGAGCACCACCTGTTCCCGAACATGCCCCGACCGAACCTGGCCCGGGCCCAGGGCATCGTGAGGGCCTTCTGCCTCGACAACAACCTCGCCTACCGCGAGGACAGCCTGATCGGTTCGTATCGCCAGACGCTCGCCTCGCTGCGGCTGCCTGTGTTGCCCGGCGTCGAGCGCGTGCCGGTGGGCGCCTCCGCCTGATCCGACGACGATCGGCGTTACTGCTGACCCTGGTCGTCGTCACCGACGAAGAGCAGGCCGCCCTGCGGCACGAACGCCGCGCCGCCGACCGCCAGCGGACTGACCTCGCCCGTCCACGGGTTGAGCGACGCCAGGTAGTTGGCCGGGTAGTCGGGAGGCGCCGGGCACGTTGCGGGGGCGCTGTTGGCGCCGCACGGCGTGGCCGCGACGACCGGGCCGCCGGGGAACGCCCCCGTGATCGCGTCGACCGCGTCATTGGTGGAATCGGTCGCGTAAAGGGTCCCCCGCGCCCCGTCCGGCCATGCCGTGTCGTCGACGGACTGCGAGAGGGAGAGCACGGAGAGCTTGTGATCAGGCCCCCATGGGTTGCCGACGAAGATCTGCTCCTGGTCGCCCTGGCTGGTCAGCATGAAGTCACCGGCGAAGCGCGGGCCGTCTTGCGGCACGATCTCGTTGGAATCGGGATCGGTGAGTGCCAGCCGCACCGTCTGCCCGCTCTGGGGCGTCCCCACGTTGGCGACGACGGCCGGGTCCTCGTCGCCGAAGAACGGTGTCACCGCCGCCACCGAGTCCCGCCGGTCGAGCGTCACCGAGTAGACGGCAGGGAAGCTGGCCTGCGGCGCGGGCAGCGACCCCGTGGTTCCCGGTGCCGACGCGCTGACCAGCAGCCGGCCATCGAGGACGGAGATGGCGTCGGTGCCGCCGTCGTGTGGCAACGCCTCGCTGTAAGAGAAGTGCTGCACCCTTCCGCCCGGACCCGGCGTGATCGCGTACAGCGACGAGTTGGCGTCTTCGTTGACCGTGGCAATGACCGTGCCCGTATCCGGGTCCGCCGTCACCCCGTCGGCCTTCCCCTGAATGTCCCACTGGGCGACGGGGTGGCCGCTCGGGGTCATCTCGACCACCGTGCTGTCCAGGTTGCCGTTCCCGTTCGCCTGACCCTGCGGGCCGACCCCGTTCTGGAAGCCGACGAAGATGTCGCGCCCGAGCCTGGTGATGTCGTCGGGACTGCTCAGCGGCTCCGAGCCGACCGTCGATGTGCCGGCGACGGTGAAGCTGTGCGTCAGCGAGTCGCCCGAGAGGATGGTCTGCGCGCTGAGGCCGCCACCGCCGTGCCAGTCGCCCCCGGCGGGGTCCGCCGACGCGGGCGCTCCGGCGGGCACGACCGCGATCAGGATCGGGGCGAGTGCGGCGCTGGTGAGGACGGTGAGGGAGCGGACGGAGTGGCTGCGCATACGGGCCTCCGGGTCGGGTCGTGCGTGCCTCCGACGGTAGGGGCGCCGCATGACAAGCCGTCGATCGGACGGTGACGGGCCGGTGAATCCTCGGTGACCGAGCCGGTGTCGGTGGCCCAAACGGCCGTTCCCGGGGTGTTTACTCTAAATACGATTGACTTAGTCAGGTTTAGGGGGTACTCTCCGGCGATGCGACGTCCCAACCTGTCCCGCCCCGCCTCCTTCCGGGCCGGCGGGGGGTGTCGGGCGGCGGCGGGCCCCCGGGGCGGCGTCGTGCCGACCGAGGTCGCGTCCCGTCTGGCCCCGGCCATGCAGTGGCCGGGCGCGCTCGACGTCGAGGATCGCTCCTGGCGGCTGGTGGCCCGGACGGCCGAGTTCGACGCCTGGCTCATCGCCTGGCCGACCGGAGGCAAGGTGGAGCTCCACGACCACGGCGCTTCCAGCGGCGCGGTGAGCGTCATCTCCGGGACCCTGGTGGAAGCGGTGCCCTGGCGCGACGACACGGGGCGGCTGGCGTTGGTGCACAACGAGCTCCGCGCCGGCACGACCCTCGGGTTCGGCGCCGGGCACGTGCACGACGTCACCAACGAGGCCGGTGAGGTAGCCCTGAGCCTGCACGTCTACAGCCCTGCGCTCACCTCCATGACCTCCTTCGACCTGGTGGGCGACCGCCTGGAGGCACAGGGTCTGCGCTGGGCCTACGACGGCAGCGAGGAGCGGGGTTCCGCCCTCGACCCCCCGTCGTGGGCCGGCGCAGGGGCGCTCGCCAGGTGAGCCGCTCCGCGGACGACCTGCTGGCGGCGGCCCGGAGCCAGATCGACCGGGTCGAGCCGCACGAGCTCCATCGGGTCCGCGCCGGCGGCGCGCTCGTCGTCGACATCCGCCCCGAGCGCCAACGAGCCGTCGAGGGCGAGCTCGGGTTCGGGATCGTGGTCGAGCGCAACGTGCTCGAGTGGCGCTTCGACCTCCAGGGTGGCCACGCGCTGCCCGAGGTGGTGGGCTACGACCAGCCGGTGGTCGTGGTCTGCTCCGAGGGGTACGCCTCGAGCCTCGCTGCGGCGTCGCTGCGCCAGCTCGGCTTCAGCCGCGCCGCGGACCTGGCGGGCGGGTACCGGGCCTGGCGGGCCTGGCAGGGCGACGACGTGGCGCCCGCCACGGTCATGCCGCGCCCGGCTGCTGCGCCCTCGTGAACCGGGCGGCCCCCTCGCCGTCGAGCCGGCCCGGTGGCAGCAGGCGGCCGCACACCACCAGGGCCAGCGCCTGGGCCGCCCCCGACACGGGCACGCCGGCGCCGTAGGACCACTCCAGGTCGTCGGCCCGCAGCTCCACGCCCTCGAGGTCGACACCGAAGACGTTCGGCGCGCCCGGGTCGGCGATGATCCCGAGGAGCCGGACCACGCGCTCGTCGGGCACCCGCCGGTCGAGCGGCACCGCCTCCACGATGTCGAGGCCGTGGATCACGCAGTGCGTGAAGGCGCCCGCCAAGCCTCCTCCCGGCGGCTCCCACCCGTGCAACACCTCTGAGCGGAGGTCGGCCAGGAGGGAGTCGACGGGGCGCGCGGCGTCGCGGGTCGCCACCGTGTCGGAGAGGCGAGTGAAGTCGCCCCCGGCCGCTTCCAGCTCGGCCAGGAAGGCAGGGCCGGAATAGCGCGCCGGCATCGTCACGTGCGCGACGACCTCCCGGGTGCGCCAGCCCTCGCACAGCGACCGCTCGTCCCACACCGCGGGATCCGAGGCCTGCAGCAGATCGGCCAGCGCGGCGTACTCGGCGGCGACCGCTCCGGCCAGGCCGGCGTCGTCGTCGAGCGGGGCAGGCGCGGTCATCGGAGCGCGCCGAGATGCGCGGCGAAGCGGTCCAGCGACGTCAAGAAGCCGGCCTGGGCCTCCGGAGCCAGGAGCGCCTCGGGCACGAACCTCTGGTGGATCCGTACCTCGGTGCGATCGGGGCCGAGCGCCACGAACTGCGTGGCCACCTTCATGCCCGAGCTCGTCTCGGTCCAGGCCAGCAGCTCGGGCTCGCGCACCTCGTCGTAGACCGCCCGGGTCGGGTACTCGCTCCCGTCGGCGTCGTTGACCATCACGGTCTCGAACACCCCGCCGGGCCGGGCGTCGACCGTGATGCGGTCGCGCGGTGTGCTGACGCCCGTCGGCCCCCAGAAGTGCGTGAGGTGGTCGGGATCGATCATGCAGCGGAAGACGAGCTCACGCGGCGCGTCGAAGACCCGGCTGAACCGGAGCTCGTCGGGCGCGTCCGGCGATCCGCGCTCACCCATGTCCCTGCTCCCTTCCCTTTGACGGACCGGCTGGCGCCGGCCGGCGCCGCAGGTCGGCCAGCAGCACGTCGAGCTTGTCGAAGCGCTCCTCCCACACCCTCCGGTTCGCGCCGATCCAGTCCAGCGCGCCGTCGAGCACCTCCACCTCGAGGTGGCACGGGCGGAACTGGGCGTCGCGTCGCCGCGAGATCAGGCCGCCGCGCTCGAGCACCTTGAGGTGCTTGGAGATCCCGGGCAGCGACATGTCGAAGGGGGCGGCCAGCTCGCCGACCGTCGCGTCGCCCCGGGCCAGCCGGCTCACGATGGCGCGCCGGGTGGGGTCCGCCAGCGCGGCGAACGCCGCATCGAGCCGGTCCTCGGTCATCGTCATGGCTGTATTTAACCAAAGAGTTAGTTAGCTGTCAAGTTAAATACTGTCGAGGTCCTGCTGCCGTTCGTTGGTCGGGGAGACTGCCACCAAGACGAAAGGCGCTGGTCGTGCTGCTGCAGGTGATCACGGGTACCACCCGGGAGGGTCGGTTCAGCGAGCGGGTGGCGGCCTGGGTGATGGACCGTCTCGAGCAGCCCGACGAGTTCGAGGTCGAGCTGGTCGACTTGCGGTCGCACCCGCTGCCGTTCTTCGACGGCACCCCGCCGGCCCGGTCGGGTCGCGACTACGCCGAGGAGGCGGTGGCCCGCTTCGGGCGAGTGGTCGACCGGGCGGACGGGTACGTGATGCTGACCGCCGAATACAACCATGGCTACCCGGCGGTGCTGAAGAACGCGCTCGACTCGACGTTCGTGGAGTGGCGGCGCAAGCCGGTGTCGTTCGTGGGTTGGGGCAACACCGGCGGGGCGCGGGCCATTGAGCAGCTGCGCGCCGTGGCGGTGGAGTTCGAGATGGCGCCGCTGCGTCACGCCGTCCACGTGCTGCCCGACGTGATGCGCTCCATCCTCGGCTCGGACCACCCCGAGGACCCGGCCCACTTCGCGTCGCTCGAGCCGCGTCTGGCCATGATGGCCGACGATCTCGTGTGGTGGATGCGGGCGCTCGCGGCGGCACGGGCTGCCGACGGGTAGACCGGGACCCATGGACAGCCCTCTGCCCCCGCTCCGTGGCTCGGTCGGGCGCCTGCACCAGCTCTGCCGGGGTCTCGACGACGCCCAGCTCCAACGTCGGTCCTACTGCCGTGACTGGCAGATTGCCGACGTGCTCTCGCATCTCGGCTCGGGCGCCGTCATCATGCGGCGCCGCCTCGACGACGTCCTGGCCGGCCGCACGACGCCGGACGACTTCGCCCCGTCGGTGTGGGATGTCTGGAACGCGAAGTCGGCCAGGTCCAAGGCCGACGACGCGCTCGTCGCCGACGAAGCCGTGCTCGAGGCTCTCGAGGCGGTGCGCGCCGAGGACCGCACCCGCGTGACGTTCCCGATGGGGCCACTGGCCCTGGAGTTCGACCAGTTCGCGGCCATGCGGCTCAACGAGCACGCGTTCCACACCTGGGACATCGAGGTCGTCTTCGACGACGGCGCCCACCTCCCCGGCGACGTCGCCGCGGTCGTGGTCGACAACCTTGGCCTCATCGCGCGCTTCTCGGCCCGGCCGACCGGTGAGACGCGCACGGTCGGCATCACGACGTGGGATCCGGCACGGGACTTCGCCGTCCGCCTGACGCCGGACGGCGTGGAGCTCGCCACGGGCGAAGGCGGGCGCGAAGCCGGACTGGAGCTGCCCGCCGAGGCCTTCTGCCGACTCGTCTACGGCAGGCTGGACGTGGAGCATACGCCCGCGTTCCGCGGCGACGCCTCGGCGCTCCAGACCCTGCGCGCCGTCTTCCCCGGCCCCTGATCCGGCGGGCGCGCGGGGGTCGGCCGTGCCGCGCTGAGGCAGGATGGGGTGTGCCCATCGCCCACCTGGCCAGCGACGCGAGCCCCGCCGAGGTGGCGGCCGTCGTCGGGCGCGTCGGGGCCGTGGTCGTCGACAGCGTGGCGCCGGCGGCGCTGCTCGATCGCATCGAGTCGGAGCTGCGCCCGTATCTGCGTGCGACGCCGACGGGCCCCGACGACTTCAGCGGCAGCCGCACCCGGCGGACGGGCGCGCTGATCGCCCGGTCCGCCTCGTGCCGCGAGCTCGTGATGCACCCGTTGGCTGTGGCCACGGCGCGTGCCTTCCTCGGGCACGCCACGAACATCCAGCTGCACCTGACGCAGGCCATCGCCATCGGCCCGGGGGAGACCGCGCAGCCCATCCACCGGGACCAGTGGGCGTTCGACTTCTTCCCCTTCCCGCAGGGCTACGAGGTCCAGTGCAACACGATCTGGGCGCTGACCGATTTCACCGAGGAGAACGGCGCCACCCGGGTGGTACCGGGCAGCAATGCCCGCGAGGACAAGCTGACGTTCGGTCCTGACGACAGCGAGCCGGCGGAGATGTCGCGGGGCTCGGTGCTGTTCTATTCGGGCAGCGTGTACCACGGCGGGGGCGCCAACCGCTCCGCCGGCACCCGCATCGGCTTGAACATCACCTACAACGTGGCCTGGCTGCGCCAGGAGGAGAACCAGTACCTCTCGGTGCCGCGCGAGGTGGCCCGGACGCTGCCGACGGACCTGCTCCGGCTGATGGGGTACGACCGCGGCGCGTACGCGCTGGGCTACATCGGCGACCTGCGCGATCCCATTGAGGCGGTGCGCCCCGGCACGGGCTCGACCGGGTTCGCGGTCGGCGGGTAGCGCGGCGCGGCGACTGCTGCCCCCGTGCGATCAGTCCCCGCACGCGCGCGCCACTACCGTGGACACCGTGCCGGTCGACATCCGCAGGGCCACGGTGGACGACTACGACGAGGTGTTCGACGCGTTCAGCAGGATCGTGGCTGCCGGCGAGGGGTTCCCGCAGCAGCCCCCCCTCACGCGCCCCGAGTTCGACGACTACTGGGTGGCGCACTCCTCCGCGGTGTCCGTCGCCCACTTCGGCGGGTGCCTCGTCGGTGCCTACTACCTCAAGCCCAATTTCGTGGGCCGCGCGGCGCACATCGCAAACGCCGGCTACTTCGTGCTCGCCCCGTATAGGAGCACGGGGGTCGGGCGGACGATGGTGGAGCATTCGCTGCGCCAGGCGCGGCGCCTCGGCTTCGATGCCGTGCAGTTCAACCTCGTCTTCGAGTCCAACCCGGCCCGCGCCATGTACCGCAAGCTCGGGTTCGCGGAGGTGGGCCGGATTCCGGACGCCGTCGACGGCGAGGACGCCCTGATCTACTGGCGCAGCCTGCAGGACGTCGAGCCATGAGCGGAGCCGACGTCACGGTGGAGCAGCACGGCGACCACGTCGGTGTCGTGCGCATGCACCGGCCACCCAACAACTACTTCGACACCATCCTCCTCGAGGACGTGGCCGCCGCGTACGAGGAGTTGGACCACTCGGGCTGGTGTCGCGCCGTCGTGCTCGCGTCGGAGGGGCGGCACTTCTGCGCCGGGCTCGACTTCGCCGCCAACGCCGGGCAGGACATTGCGGAGCTCTACCGGGCCGCGCTCCGTCTCTTCGCCGCGCCGCTCCCGGTGGTGGCCGCGGTGCAGGGTGCGGCCATCGGTGGTGGCTGCGGGCTGGCGCTCTCGGCGGACTTCCGGGTGGCGACGGCACAGAGCCGCTTCAGCGCCAACTTCGCGCGGCTGGGCTTCCACCACGGCTTCGCCCTGTCCGTGACGCTGCCCGCCACCGTTGGGCGGCAGGCAGCGGCGGACCTGCTGCTCACCGGGCGGCGCGTCGGGGGCGACGAGGCACTGGCGCTCGGCCTGTGCGACCGCCTGGCCGGTGACGGCGACCTGATGGCGCAGGCGCTCGGTTACGCGGGCGAGCTGGCCGCGTCGGGGCCGCTGGCGGTCCGCTCCATCAGGGCGACGCTGCGTCGCGGCCTGGTCGCCGAGGCCCGGTCGGCCATGGAGCACGAGTGCGCCGAACAGCTGCGCCTGCGCGACAGCGCCGACTTCGCCGAGGGGGTGCGGGCCGCCGCCGAGCGTCGGCCGCCGCGCTTCAGCGGGTCATGAGCGGGCCGGGGCCCCGGGTCCACGACCTGAACACGGACTTCTCCTGGGCCGAGCACGCGGGCCCGTTCCGCGCCGTCACCCCCGCGCAGGCCCGCCAGTACGACGAGCAGGGGTTCTTCGTGCTCGAGGATGTGCTGACGCCGGCCGAGCTGGCGTCGCTGGTGGAGGCCATCGACCCGTTCGAGGCGCGTCAGGAGGAGGCGTTGCGCGCCATGGAGGGCGGCCGCTTCTTCATCGCCCGCGCCGACGAGATCACCTTCACGACCCACCTGGTGGCGCGCTCGGACCTGCTGCGCCGCTTCACCTCGAGCGTGCTGCTCGCCGACGTGTGCGCCGACCTGATCGGTCCCGACGTCCGGCTGTACTGGGACCAGGCCGTCTACAAGAAGCCGGGCACCGAGTCACCGTTCCCGTGGCACCAGGACAATGGGTACGCGTTCGTCGAACCGCAGCAGTACCTGACCTGCTGGGTGGCGCTGACCGACGCCACGGAGGACAACGGGTGCCCCTGGGTGGTGCCGGGCCTGCACCGGCTCGGCACCCTCGCCCACGAGTACTCCGACATCGGCTTCGTCTGCCTGGACGACCCCGAGCGCGCCGTGGCCGTCCCGGCGTCGGCGGGCAGCATCGTGGTGTTCTCGTCGCTGACGCCGCACTCGACAGGCCCCAACCGCACCGATGCCGTGCGCAAGGCCTACATCGTGCAGTACGCACCGAGCGGCGCTGCGGTGGTCCGCGGCGAGCCGGGCGGCACCGCGACGCGCGTCACCGCCGACGACCAGTCCCGCCAGTACGAGGTGCTGCGCGCGGGCGCTCGCCTCACGCCGCCGGGGCAGCCGGAGGCCGGGCGCCCTTGAGGTGCCCGCCGGCGACCGGCGCCTTGCGGCGGCCGGACCAACGCCAGCGGGCGCCGCGACGTGGCGTCGGGAGCCCCGGCGCTGTGCCCGCCCTCGGCTCGGGCAGTGGCTCTGGTCGTGGCTCTGGCAGTGGATCGGTCTTCATGTCGTCTGCGCTCCTGCTCTGTGAGACCCGGCGATCTGCCGTCCTTCGCACTGTGCGGCGCGCCCGTGTGGCCGCCCTGCGGGCCGGCTGGGACCTTGGTCACAACCTGGCGGTGGCGCAGGAGTCGCAGTGGCGAAGCGCACTAGGCTCATTGTCCAGTCGCTGACTACAGGACCAAGGGAGGTTCCCATGACACAGGTCGCACCCGTCAAGGACTGGGCCACCGACTTCGACGTGCTCGATCCGCGATACGTGACGGACCCCTTCAGCATCTGGGACGAGCTACGGGGGACCTGCCCGATCGCCCACACGAACCGGCGCAAGAGCAGCTGGCTGCCGACTCGCTACGAGGACGTCACGGCCATTGCGCATGACATCGAGCACTTCAGCTCCAACAAGGTGGCGGTGATCCCGGGCGACGAGGACGAGGATCCCAACGCCGACTTCGACGGCCCCAACCTCGAGTACGGGCTGCCGCCCATCTCCTCGGACCCCCCGTTGCACACCTGGACCCGCCGGCTCCTCCTGCCCTGGTTCTCGCACAAGCGGGTCGACGGCTACGTGCCGATGACGAGAGGGCTGTGCACGAAGCTGCTGGACGGGTTCGCCGACTCCGGGCAGGCGGACGCCGCGGCCGACTACGCGCAACAGATCCCGGTCCGGGTCATCGCCCACATCCTGGGCGTCTCGCCGGACCTCTCGGACACCTTCACGGGGTGGGTGCGCGACGTGCTGGAGTTCGCCGACGACGCCGAGCGGCGCCAGCGCGGTGCCGAGGGACTGCTCTATTACTTCGTGGGGCAGCTCGAGGAGCGCCGCGCCAACCCCGGCGACGACCTCCTGAGCGAGCTGCTGACCACCCAGGTGGACGGGAAACCCGTCGACGACGGCATCGTGCTCGGCATGGCGGCGCTCGCCCTGATCGCCGGAGTCGACACCACGTGGAGCGCCATCGGCTCCTCGCTGTGGCACCTGGCCGCACACCCCGAGGACCGCAAGCGGCTGGTGGCCGAGCCGGAGCTGATGCCGACGGCGATCGAGGAGCTGCTGCGGGCCTACTCGCCCGTGACCATGGCCCGGGAGGTCACCGAGGACGTCGTGTACGCGGGCTGCCCCATGAAGGCCGGCGACAAGGTGCTCATGAACTTCCCGGCCGCCAACCGCGATCCCGAGGCGTTCGAGCATCCCGAGATCGTCCAGCTCGACCGGGCCCACAACCGCCACGTGGCGTTCGGCTCGGGCATCCACCGCTGCGCCGGGTCGAACCTCGCCCGGATGGAATTGCAGGTGGCGCTCGAGGAGTGGCTGGCCCGCATCCCGGAATTCTCCCTCGCCGAGGGCGCCGAGGTCACGTGGGCCGGCGGCCAGGTCCGCGGCCCCCGCATCTGCCCGGTGGTGTTCCGATGAAGCTCCGCGTCGATCCCGACAAGTGCCAGGGCCACGCCCGCTGTTACGGGCTGGCTCCCGAGATCTTCGACGTCGACGACTACGGGCTGGCCTCGGTCATCGTCGACGAGGTGCCACCCGAGCTCGAGGAGAAGGCACGTCTGGCCGTGGCCAACTGCCCCGAGTACGCGATAGAGATCGTCAGCGAGTAGCCAGGCCCCCCGGGCGGGCCCGGCGCGGCCGGCACGCTCAGATGCCGGCCAGCGCCAGGACGCCTTCGCCTTGGGCTTCGCCCTCGGCCAGGGCCTCGTCGGTGGACGGCCGCGCCCGCCGGATGAGGCCGAAGGCCGCGGCCGCGGCCACCGCCAGCACGATGGCGCTGAAGGTGAAGGCCGTCGTGTAGCCGTGGATGGCCCCGGCGGTCAGCGCCTCGGGCGAGTGACCGTGCGCCACCACGTAGGAGACGGTGGCACTGGTGGCGATGGTGTTGATGAGCGCGGCACCCAGGGAGCCCCCGGTCTGCTGTGTCGAGTTCACCAGCGCGCTGGCCACCCCCGCGTCCTCTTGGCTCACGCCCAACAGGGCCGTGCTGCTCATGGCCACGAACGACAGGCCCATGCCCAGGCTCACGATGACCTCGGCCGGGAGCACGGTGCTCACGTAGGTCGAGTGCACGTCCAGGGTGCTGAAGAGGAAGAGCCCGCCCGTGGCCATCAGGAGACCGAATGTCAGGAGTGCCCGCGGCCCGAAGCGGGGCAGCAGCCGGCTGGCGGCGGTGGCTCCCGTGATGATGCCGAGCGAGAACGGCACGAAGGCGAAGCCGGACTTCAGCGCCGAGTAGTGCAGCACGCCCTGGAAGTAGTAGGTCAGCGAGAGGAAGGTGCCGAGGATCGCCGTCCCGACCAGGAGCGAGGCGAGGAACGAGCCGCCCCGGTTGCGGTCGAGCACGATGCGCAGGGGCAGCAGCGGGTGGTGAGCGCGCTGCTCGATGAGGACGAAGGAAACCAGCAGCACGGCCGCGGCGCCGAACAGCATGAGCGTGGTCGACGAGGTCCAGCCGTCGGTGCCCGCCTTGGTGAACCCGTAGACGAGCGCCAGCAGGCCGCCGGTGACGGTCACCGCGCCGGGAAGGTCGTACCCGTGGTTGGCCGAGGCCCTGCTCTCCGAGACGTAGCGGAAGGCGGCGACCGCGGCGACGATGGCGATGGGCACGTTGATCAGCAGGGTCCAGCGCCAGGATGCGAACTCGGTCAGCACGCCGCCGAGGATGAGGCCGATGGCGGCGCCGGCGCCGGCGATGCCGCCGTAGACGGCGAAGGCCCGGGCCCGCTCCTTGGGCTCGGTGAAGGCGACCGTGAGCAGCGAGAGGGCGGCGGGGGCCATGACGGCGGCGAAGGCACCTTGGAGAGCGCGCGCGCCGAAGAGCATGGCGGAGTTCTGGGCCAGGCCCCCCAACGCGGAGGCGCCGGCGAAGCCGATCAGGCTGATGACGAACATGCGCTTGCGGCCGAAGTAGTCCGCGATGCGCCCGCCCAACAGGAGGAGCCCGGCGAACGAGAGCGTGTAGGCGGTCAGCATCCACTGCCGGTTGGCGGCCGAGATGTGCAGGGCCCTCTGGGCCGACGGCAGGGCGATGATCACCACCGAGGCGTCGAGCACCACCATGAGCTGGGCCACCGCGATGATGGCCAGCGCCCGGAAGCGCTTGGGGTCGAGGTCGGGCCCTGTTCCGGTGGTCTGGCCCGGGGTGTCGAGGGTCGAGGTCATGGCGTCTCCGTCTCGTCGAAGGGGGACCGAACCCGATCGCCCTGGCCTCCTGTCGCCGCCCTCGCCTGGGAAAGGTCTGGTTTCGGCAGCCCGGATGGCCTACAATCGGAATCGGAGTATTGGTTCCACTTACACTATACGGAACGCAGACTCCGTTTGTCAACGGGGGAGGAGAGATTTCCGTGGGCCTGAATTCGAAGCTACCGGGAGGGTGTGACGCGCCGAGCGCCGTCGCCGCGCGCCCGCAGCGGGCCGACGCGCTGCGCAACCGGGCGCGCATCCTCGAGGCGGCCGAGGTGGTCTTCGCGGCGGAGGGCATCGAGGTGCCCGTCGACGTGATCGCGGAGAAGGCCGGCGTCGGCGTGGGGACGCTCTACCGGCACTTCCCGACCAAGGAGAAGCTCTGCGAGGCCATCCTGCTCGACCGGCTGTCGGCGCTCACCGTCGACGCGCAGTCGCTGGCCGACGCCGAGGACCCGGCTGCCGCCTTCTTCGGCTTCCTGGCGCACATCGTGGAGGAGGGCGCGGCCAAGCGGGACCTCATGGCGGCGGTGATGGGCGCCGGCGTGGAATTCGACCTGGCGGCCGCCGAGGTGAAGGACGGGCTCCGCGACGCCGTCGGCGTGCTGCTGCAGCGGGCGCAGTCCGTGGGCGCCGTGCGCCCCGACGTGACGGCGGCCACCGTGGTGTCGTTGGTCGGCGCCACCTGCCAGGCGGCCGCGCACACCGACCTGACGCCCGCCTGCGATCTGCTCGGCATCGTGTGCGACGGGCTGCGGCCGCAGGGTGGCGCCTGAGCGCTGCGCTCAGCGCTCGGTGTCGCGCGAGCGGGGCCGCATCTGCAGCATCTCGCCGTAGGAATCGATGGGGCTGCGCAGCGAGAGCCCGCCGTCACACTCGAGCACCTGCCCGGTGACCCACTCCATTGAGTGCAGGGCGATGATGGCCTGGGCGATGTCGTCGGCCTCGCCGAGACGCCCCAGCGCGGTGCGGTCGGCCACGCCGGCGAGCCACGGGGAGCCCTCGACGGATGCCGCACGACTGTTCCCGAGCATCGGTGTGCGCGTCACGCCCGGTGCGACGGCGTTGACGCGCAGGCCCATCGGCCCCCATTCGGCCGCGGCGACCTCGACCAGCATGGACAGCGCCGCCTTCGATGCGCAGTAGAGGCCCATGTTGCGGTCCACCAACCGCGCGCTCACGCTCGAGACGGCGACGAACGAGCCGGCCACGCCCTCGTCGCGCATGGCACCGACCCAGGCCCGCATGCAGAGCCAGGGCCCGCGGGCGTTCACCCGCATGATCCGGTCGAAGTCGGCCGGGGCGGCGTCGACCAGCATCCCGGCATGGCCGACGCCTGCGGTCACCGTGACGGAGGTCGGGACGCCCCAGCGCATGCGGGTCAGGCCGACGGCCTCGTCGATCTCGTCGGGCTCGTTGACGTCGCAGGTGACGTCGCGGGGGCCCGCGATGTCCCAGGTCACGGTCGTGGTGCCCTGGGCGCGCAGCGCGTCGGTCAGCGCGGCGCCGATGCCCGAGCCGCCCCCGACGACGACCGCCAGCGCCTGTGCCCCGTCCTCCATGTGCCTCCCTTCGGATCCGCCCAGGGCCAGACCGTACCCGGCAGGCGGTGGCAGACTCGTGGCCCATCGTCTTCCCGGAGGCCCCGTGGCCAAGCTGCACCACTCTGCGATCGCGACGCGTGACGTCGAGGTCAGCTCCGTGTTGCCCACGCTCTTCGGCGGGGAGACCACCACGCTGCGCTCGGTGTTCCTCGGGGAGACGGCCTCCCCGGAGAGCGAGATCGTCGACCTCGACACGGTCCTGCCGCACCTGGCGGCGCTCGACGTCGCCCGGCGCAACCTCGCCGCGCTGGCGGAGGGTGACGGGTGAGCGAGCCGGGGTCCGGCGCTTCGGAGTCCGGCGGGGCGGAACCGCACCGGCGGGTCGCCATCATGGGGGCGGGCGCGGGCGGTCTGGGGCTGGCCATCCGGCTGGCCAAGTCGGGGCAACGCGACTTCGTCCTCTTCGAGGCCTCCGACGGCGTGGGCGGCACCTGGCGGGCCAACACCTACCCCGGCGCGGCGTGCGACGTGCCGTCGCACCTGTACTCGTACTCCTTCGCCCTCAAGCCGGACTGGAGCAAGACCTACGCCAACCAGCCCGAGATCCTCCAGTACTTCGAGGACTGCGCCGACCGCTTCGGCATCCGCCCCCACCTCCGCCCGCACACGCGCATCACCGCGGCGCGCTGGGACGAGGGGGCGCGGCACTGGCGTCTCTCCGACGCCGCGGGCCGCACCTACACCGCCGACGTGTTCGTGAGCGCAATCGGGACCTTCACCATGCCGTTCGTCCCTCAGATCGACGGTCTCGGGTCCTTCGCCGGCCCCTGCTTCCACTCGGCGCGCTGGGAGCACGGGCACGACCTGGCGGGGGCCCGGGTGGCGGTCATCGGCACGGGCGCCAGCGCGGCGCAGATCGTGCCCGAGCTGGCCCGAGAGGCGCGGGCGGTCTGCGTCTTCCAGCGCACACCCCAGTGGATCCTGCCCCGGTCGGACAAGCCCTTCACCGAGGAGCAGAAGCGCCGGTTCGCGCGCAACCCGATCGCGGCGCGCCGCCATCGTCGCGACATCTACTGGGCCTTCGAGAACACGATCGCCTTCCGCCACGGGGACGAGGTGGCCGAGCAGCTCGAGGCGCTGGCCCTCAGCCACATCGACCACCGGATCGCCGACCCCGAGCTGCGGGCCAAGCTCACGCCGGACTACCCCTTCGGGTGCAAGCGCACACTGGTGTGCAGCGACTTCTACAAGGCCCTCGTGCGCGACGACGTCGAGCTGGTCACCGAGGGGATCGAGCGCGTCAACCCGGGTGCCATCGTCACCGACGACGGGCGGGAGCGGCCGGTGGACGCAATCGTGCTGGCCACGGGCTTCAAGGCCACGGAGTACCTCGAGGGGATCGACGTGGTGGGCACCGGTGGCCGGCACCTGCACGACGACTGGGACGAGGTGGCCCACGCCTACATGGGCCTCACGGTGTCGGGGTACCCCAACTTCTTCATGCTCTACGGTCCGAACACGAACCAGGGCGGCAACTCCATCATCGTGATCCTCGAGGCGCAGGCCACCTACGTCCTGGGCGCGCTGCGCGCCATGCGCCGCCGCCGCGTTCGTGCCGTCGACGTCCGCCGCGAGGTCATGGACGCCTACAACGAGGAGCTGGCCGAGGCCCTGGCCGGCACCGTGTGGAGTGACGGCTGCCAGAGCTACTTCAAGAACGCCAACGGGAGGATCGCCACCCAGCTGCCCCAGACGTCCCGGTGGTACACCGAGAAGACGCGCCGCTTCCGGATGCGGGAGTATGTCCGTTCATGAAGGCAGCCGTGTACTACGAGACCGGGGCACCCGACGTCTTCCGCTACGAGGACGTGCCCGACCCCCTGCCCGGCCCGGGCGACATCCTGATCGACGTGGAGGCGGTCAGCATCGAGGGGGGTGACACGCTGAACCGGCTGGGCGGGGCGCTGGGCCCGGTGCCGCACATCGTGGGCTACCAGTGCGCCGGCACGGTGGCCGAGGTCGGTGCCGACGCGCGTGGGTTCGCGGTAGGGGACCGGGCGGTGACCGTCGGCGTCGACGGGTCGCACGCCGAACGCAGGGCGGTGCCCGAGGCGTTCGCCTGGAAGATCCCCGAGGGGGTCTCGACGGACGAGGCGGCGTGCGTGCCGGTGCCCTTCGGCACGGCGGACGACTGCCTCTTCGAGTTCGGCCGGCTGCAGGCGGGAGAGACGGCGCTCGTCCATGCCGGCGCCGGAGGGGTGGGGATCGCGGCGATCCAGATGGCGAAGCGGGCCGGCGCCCGCGTCCTCGCCACGGCTTCGAGCGACGACCGGTTGGAGCGTCTGCGGGAGCTGGGCCTCGACGAGGGCATCAACTACCGCACCCACGACTTCGTCGCCGAGGCGCGCCGGCTCACCGACGGGCGCGGTGTCGACGTCGTGGTGGACTCGGTGGGGGGCGTGACCCTGCAGGGGAGCATCAACGTGCTGGCCTACCGGGGCCGCTGCGTGACGGTGGGCGACGCCGGGAGGGCGCCCGCCGAGCACGTCGACATCTCGACCATGCGACCCAACAACCAGACGCTGTCGGGCTACTTCCTGGGGGCCGAGCTGGTGCTCTCACCTCGCCCCCACGCCATGATCGCCGGGCACCTCGACGCCATCGCGAGGGGCGAGCTCAAGGTGGTCATCGACCGCACCTTCCCGCTCTCGGACGCCGCGGGCGCCCACGCCTACATCGAGAGCCGCCAGGCCTTCGGACGGGTGCTGCTCGTCCCCTGACCCTGCCCTCAGCCGGCCGCCGACGTGCTGACGGCCGCCGCCGGGGCGGAGGATCGGCGGTCGGGATGCGGAACGGCTCTCAGGATGTTGAGCCCGCCCACGACCAGGATGATCGTCGCCCAGAGTCTCGGGATGTCGCCGCTGGTCAGGCCGAAGATGGCGATGGCAACGAGAACGACTCCCAGCATCACCGCCAGTGCCGGATGATGCAGAGACCTTGCGATGCGAGGAAGGACAACCATTGACCCGCCTTTCTGGTTGATCGATGTGACCATGCGCGATCAGAAAGGACCGAGAGCTCGGAGCGGTGCGGGTCGGCGTAGTGGAACCTGACATCGTCCGCGTGCAGCGCCACTGGCGACATGTTTCCCCCCGTCGTCGCGGACCCAGGTCGTCCCGCTGGGCTCCCGTGCCCAGGGGTATCGGACGGGTGCTCCCGAATCTGAAGTGAGATCTTCCGGTCGCGGGCGCCGGCCCTGCACCCGATGACCTTCCCGTGCCCCGGGATCGTTGCCGTTTGTTGTCAGGACGTTGTGCCGCCGAGGGTCCGAATGGCTCTATGGGGGACCGGATGCTCTCGACAGAATCGCTGTAGGGCGGGACCCGGCGCATCCACTGACTGCCGCCGGGCCGGTTCGACACTCACCATGGACAGAGAACCCACCGCACAGCACTGGCTGATCAGGGCGACCGAGGTCCTGCGACGCGTGACGAGCGCCGAGAGCCGGTTCTCGGCGTCCCTCAGCGTGAACGAGGTCACGATGCTGGCGGCGGCGGACGAGCTCGAGGCGGCCACCAGGGAAGCGGCGGTATGGGTCGCGGCGAACCCCTGCCCGGACCTGGAGCTCGGGGGACGCGTGACCCTCATGCTGCACACGTGCACCGAGGTCGCGCTCACCGCGCAGCGGACCATCACGGACCCCGACGCCGACGTCGAGGCGGTCATCGGCCGCCTGGGCGACCTCCTGGCGATCATCGACTTCCACTCCCAGACCCTGGACGCCTGGTAGCCCCGGCCCGAACGGTGCCCGGGCGACGCCCGGTAGCGTCACCGGAGCGAGGACCAGCCAGCCAGGGAGGACGCAGCATGAGCGATTCCGGTGCACGGGCGGTGCGCTTCGACCGGTACGGGGGTCGGGACGTCCTCTATGTCACGGACATCCCGATGCCGGTGCCGGCCCGGGGTGAGGTCGTGGTGGCCGTCAAGGCGGCGGCCGTCAATCCCGGGGAGGCGGCCATCCGCAGCGGTGCGTTGGACGCCCAATTTCCTGCCACCTTCCCGTCGGGCGAGGGCAGCGATCTGGCCGGAGTCGTGACCGCCGTCGGCGACGGGGTCGACGGGTTCGACGTCGGGGACGCGGTCCTGGGCTTCTCGTGGAGCCGTTCGAGCCATGCGACCCATGTCGCCGTCCCCGCATCCCAGCTGATCCACAAGCCTCCCGCGCTCAGCTGGGAGGCCGCGGGGTCTCTCTACGTGGTCGGGTGCACCGCCTACGCCGCCGTCCGCGCCGTCGATGCGAAGGAGGGCGACACGGTCGCCGTCTCTGCGGCAGCGGGTGGCGTCGGGACCGTCGTGGTGCAGCTGCTGGGGGTGCGGCGCGCCCACGTCCTCGGGATCGCGTCCGCGGCCAACGCCGAGTGGCTCCGGGCTCATGGAGCCGTCCCCGTGGCCTACGGCGCGGGCCTGGCCGAGCGTCTGCGCCAGGCAGCCGGCGACGGGATCGATGCCTTCATCGACCTCTTCGGGCCCGAGTACGTGCAGCTCGCGGTCGACCTCGGCATCTCCCGTGACCGCATCGAGACGATCGCCTCGTTCCAGAAGGCGCAGGAGCTCGGGGTCAAGTCCGATGGCAGCGGCACCGCGTCGACTCCGGAGGTGCTCACCGAAATGGCGGATCTGGTGGCCTCCGGGGACATCGAGATCCCCATCGCGGCGACGTACCCCCTCGACCGGGTGGCCGATGCCTTCGAGGAGCTCGAGCACCGCCACACCAGGGGAAAGATCGTGCTCGTGCCCTGAGGTGCGCTCCGGCGGGGTCGGAGGCGGCGCG
>Ga0181526_10001525_pt1 | contig 21828 bp, 21 predicted proteins | sample PEATcosm2014_Bin_35_FD_119750 | JGI IMG/M metagenome (GOLD analysis project Ga0181526, IMG submission 119750) | Peatland microbial communities from MTU Mesocosm Facility, Houghton, MI, USA - PEATcosm2014_Bin06_30_metaG | ecosystem: Environmental > Terrestrial > Soil > Wetlands > Peat | place...
CAAACGCTCCCTTCACGGCACGCAATGTGCCACCGTTCGCATCCACTGCTGTGGCCTCGGACATTTTTGTCGCTGGATCGAAAGGAACGAACTTGGCCAGTTTTGGCAGACTTGCAGTGTTGCCTTTCGTGGCGGCAGCACGGATGGCTGTGTCAACGGGATCCTGTCCCCCATCGGAACTCGCTAAAGCCGCAATCATCAGCACGCGCGCCTCATCGAAACCGGGTTCAGGTGAGATAGCAGTCACCGTCAATTCATTGCGCGTCAACGTCCCTGTTTTGTCCGAGCAAAGAACTTCCAGCGTTGCCGCTTCGTCCACTGCCGACAATCGTGTTGGAAGCACACCCAGGCGTGCCAGTGCTCTTGCACCTACCGCCGCTGCAAGCGTAAACGTGGCGGGTAGCGCTATCGGGATGGACGCCAGAACAGCCGTGAGAACGAGCGGAATAATCTCGCCAATCGGCATCTTACGGGCATGGGCATACGCCACCAGCAACAGGATGATCACGCCATTGCAAATGGCGAGATTTCGCACCACGCGCATCACAGTTTTTTGCTGGGTACTCTCGACATGAGCGGTGCGGACGAGCTCCGCCGTATGTCCAAATTTCGTGTTTGCCCCTGTTGCGGTGACGATCGCCGTCGCTTCTCCGCGCCGCACCAGCGCCCCCGCATAGGTCTGCAATCCCGGGCCGGCTTCGATGGGGACGGATTCCCCGGTCAGCATGGATTGATCCAGCAGGATTGATCCCTCGACCAGCTTTACGTCCGCGGCCACCACGCCACCCAGCGACAGCTTCACCGTGTCGCCGGGAACAAGTTCGCTTGCGGCTATGGTCTTCCAAGCGCCATCCCGCCGCACACATGCTGTAAGCGCAAGCCGCGATTTCAATGCCGCGAGCGTCGTTTGTGCGCGCCCTTCCTGGAAAAAACCGAGCGCCGCGTTGAACACCAGGAGCCCGGCGATCACCGCCGCTTCGACATACTCATTTAGCGCGATCTGGAGGATGATCGCGGCTTCCAGCATCCAGGGAACCGGCGCCCAAAATTTGCTTAGCGCCATGCGCCATGGCCGGATTGCCGTGTCCGGCATATCATTTGGTCCGCACTTCGCAAGCCGCACTCGGGCTTCATCGCTCGTGAGGCCCTGCAACTCGTTATCCTTGCCGCTCACTTCCGGTGTTCGTGTCACAACAGTCGAGTTGGCAGTGGCGGACATCGTTTTATCAGGGATTCCAATCGCGAAATTTACATTTATTCAATATCTTAGCGGGACGAAAAAGCTCCTTCTGTTCATTTGAGAACATCGCGTCCTCGGGGTCAACGTTCCCATAGCCGCAAGCAGAAAGCCCGCATCGGCGCATGTGTGCGGAAGCGAACAGCCGGCGAGCGGTACTTCCTCTATGATGTTCCAGCGAACGGTGCACAGTCCGGGAAAGTTTTCAAAATCTGAAATTACGCCGGTCTTTCTTGCCTTCTTCGCTATTCTCTACGCCCGGCAGGCAGTAAGCTTGTCTTTGTCACGGCACGAGTTGCTCCGGGAAACACTGGAAAGGTGACACTCATTGAAGATACTGCTCCCGATTGACGATTCCAAATTCTCCGCAGCCGCCATACAGGCCGTAATTGCGCAAGCGCATTCAAAGGATACCGAAGTGCGCGTATTACATGTCGTGGAGCCGCCCTCGCTTCTCGTCGCTCGCGACATGACTGGATATGACTCGACTCTGGAATCTGTTTGGGACGAAGAAACAAAGCAGGCGCAAGCTCTGGTTGCGAATGCCGCGGAAACCCTCCGCTCCCACGGCATAAAGGTAACCACCGCCGTCCAGCAGGGCGAGCCAAAATCCCTGATCATCGATGCCGCTGAAGAGTGGCATGCCGATTTGATCGTGCTTGGGTCGCACGGCCGAAAGGCCCTGGATCGTTTCTTGCTTGGCAGCGTTTCCGAAGCCATCGTGCGTCATGCCCGGTGTTCGGTGGAGATCGTCCGGATCCCAGCGGGCCATTAAAGAGTTTCCGTCCGAATTGTAAATTACCAAATGCCTCCACGCGCCAAGGAACTGCACCATACGGCCCGCATCGGCTGGCTGCGCGCGGCGGTCCTGGGCGCGAACGACGGCATTCTTTCTACATCCAGTCTGGTGCTCGGCGTCGCAGCCGCGCATGCCACTCACAGCAACATTGTCGTCGCGGGAGTCGCTGGCCTGGTGGCTGGGGCCATGTCGATGGCTGCGGGAGAGTACGTCTCTGTGCACTCGCAGGCAGACACCGAAGAAGCGGAACTGAATCTTGAGCGCATGGAACTCCGAGAAGACGACAAGGGCGAGCACAACGAACTCACGGCCATCTACGTGGCCCGCGGCCTGGAACCTGCGCTTGCAAAACAGGTCGCCAAGCAGTTGATGGCCCACGACGCGTTAGGCGCGCATGCCCGCGACGAACTCGGCATCTCCGAGGCTTTCCGTGCGCGTCCCATTCAGGCGGCATTGGCATCGGCGGCCAGCTTCGCTGTTGGAGCTGCCATGCCTCTCCTGGTCACTGTCACCGCGCCAGTCGCGGGTTTAATCCCGCTTGTATCCGCAACATCGTTGGCGTTTCTGGCGCTGCTCGGCGGCCTGGCTGCTCGCGCGGGAGGTGCAAGAGTGGTGGTCGGCGCACTACGGGTTACGTTCTGGGGAGCACTGGCCATGGCGCTGACCGCAGGCGTCGGGTGGCTGTTCGGATCAGTTTTGTAAACGCAGCCAATCTGCGCCCAGCGCTCTCATGTTCTCTTCTCAACTCTGCCATTACAGCAGCGCGTGGCGGCGATAAAACCACGACTTGACGGCCTGCACAAGAAAGAGATACGTCACCGCAAGAAACGCGATCACGCCCAATAACGACAGTGGCAGCGGTGTAAACCGCAGCAAACTTCCCAGCGGCGTGTAAGGCAGCACTGTCGCGAGAACAACGATGGCCAGCACGCTGATCAACAACGGCCGGCTTGGGCGGCTCTTTAGCGGATTGTCCGCCGTCCGGATCACAAATACCACGAGCGTTTGCGTTGCCAGGGACTCCACGAACCATCCCGTGTGGAAAAGTGATTCGTTTGTGGAAGCATGAAACACCCAGAGCAGCACCCCGAACGTCAGGAAATCATAGATTGAGCTGATCGGCCCGATGATGGTCATGAACTGCCGGATGAATCCAATCTGCCATCGCTTGGGCCGCTGCATCATGGCCAGATCAACATTGTCAGTCGGGATGCTGACCTGCGAGACGTCATAAAGAAAATTGTTCAGCAGGATTTGGCTCGGGAGCATCGGCAGGAATGGCAGGAAGAGTGACGCCGCGGCCATGCTGAACATATTGCCAAAATTCGAACTCGTACCCATGATGATGTACTTCATGATGTTGGCAAAGGAACGCCGCCCCTCAAGCACGCCATCATTCACAACCGCCAGATCTTTTTCCAGCAGGATGATCTTGGCTGCATCCTTTGCCACATTCACTCCATTCATGACGGATATCCCGACATCCGCTGTGTGCAGTGATGGAGCATCGTTGATTCCGTCTCCCATGTAACCCACGACGTGCCCGCGGGCCTTAAGCGCGAGGATCACCCGGTTTTTCTGTTCAGGGGAGACGCGGGCGAAGATGGCGCCGTTCTCCGCCTGGTAAGCCAGAGCGGCGTCATCCATCGCATCGACTTGGCTTCCGATGAGGATGCGGTCAGCGTCTAACCCGACTTCATGGGCTATCTTCTGTGTCACATACTGGTTGTCGCCCGTCATGACGACCACGGAAATGCCATTCTGTTTCAGTGCCTTCAGGACGCCTAGAACTCCCTCCTTCGGCGGGTCAAGGAATGCCGCGAAGCCGACCAGGGTCATCGCATGTTCGGCCGCGACGGTGTACACGTCCTGTTTTTCCACTTTCAGCACGGCCACCCCAAGTGCGCGGTACCCGTCCGCACTCAGCTTCTTTAGGGTGTCCTCTGCCTCCGCCCGCCGGCTCTCGTCAAACGGCTGAGGAACGCCATCGACAGTCACCTTTTCGCAGATGGCGAAGACACTCTCCGCTTCACCCTTGGTGATGAGCAGGTACTCGTCAGCGTGTCGCACCACCACGGAAAGGCGCTTGCGGTTGAAGTCGAACGGAATCTCGTCCGCTTTGTCATACCCCGTAATCGAAGGTGCTTCGTGCTGCAATACCGCGTCGTCCAGGGGGCTTTTGATGCCCGCTTCAAAGTGGCTGTTCAGGTAAATAAGCTGCAGAACACTTTCGTTATCCTTGCCTTGGATATCCACGTGCCGGTCGAGCACGATCTCCCCTTCGGTGAGCGTGCCCGTCTTGTCGGTGCACAAAATATCCACGCTGCCGAAATCCTCGATTGCCGCAAGCTGTTTTACCAGGACCTTCTTCTTGGTCATGCGCTTTGCGCCCTGCGCCAGTGTCACCGTGATGATCATGGGCATCATTTCCGGCGTCATCCCGACTGCCAGCGCGACGGAGAAAAGGAATGACTCCAGCACAGGACGATGAAAGAGGATGTTCACCAACAGAACGAAAAGGACGAGCAACATGGTTACCCATGTCAGCATCATCCCGAAGTGGCGCACCCCCCGACCGAACTCTGTCTCCGGTGGCCGCATGGCCAGACGATGCGCAATCTCGCCGCAGGCCGTATCTTTTCCCGTGCACACGATGACCGCCGTGCCGATCCCTGTCTGAACGGCAGTGCCCAGGAATACGCTATTGCTTGCGTCCGCGACGCCGTGTTTTTCCTTGGAAAGGTCAGCCACCGTTTTCTCAACTGGCAAAGACTCTCCCGTGAGCACGGATTCACGCAGGTGCAGGTCCTTGACGTCCAGTAAGCGCGCATCCGCCGGTACCAGGTCTCCTGCCTTGAGCCGGATCACATCTCCAGGGACCAGTTCGGCGATCGGGAGTTCCTGTTCGTGTCCGTCCCGCATCACCGCGGCTGTTGTGGCAATCTGTTTCTGAATCTCCTCTACCGCGTGGCGTGCCTGGAATTCCATCAAGAAATTCAAAAGCACGCTGAAAAGTACGATAGCAATAATGATCAGTCCGCCGACCTGCTCTCCGAGTGCAAGAGATATCCCGCTGGCAATGACAAGGATGATGACGAGAGGATTTGCGAAAAAACCGAAAAAACTGAACAGAACCGCAAAGCGTGACTCATGCACCAGGCTGTTGGGGCCATAGAGTCGCAATCGCTGGCCGGCCTCTGCATTGGTTAAACCGGCGGGAGTCGCCTGGAGCTGCTGCAGGAGTTCCTGGAGCGGCCGATCCCAGAAACCGTCGAAAGGCGCTGCTTTCTTCCCCATTCTCGGCCCCTCCGGTAGCCTGCGCTTTATTCCCTAAAAGCCTTGTTTAGGAAAGTCTTCCATCAGCGCCACTCTGCCTGCGCCGTTCCTGGTCGAACTCCCAAAGCTGTCGTACAGCATCATGGTGCGCGTAATCGTGTAACGACACCTCTCCAAACCTGCGGTTTCGTGTTGCACAAGTTGTTGGATAGACTGCGCTGACCAGTGCATCTTGAGGGTGCGTCGGCGTCATTCGTTCAATCGGCCGGGATGATTTCCCATTGCTGTTGCCACGGTCGGTGGATTCGGATTCACACTGATGGACCAACGGAAGAACCGCAAGTCGCAACTCACGCACCGAAACGGCCGCACGAAGAGCATCGCCAGAATTCTTCTTTCGATAATCCCTTTGCGCCTTGACCGATGGATTTGTTCACTCCGGCAACGCGGGCAATTCGCCATTTCGATTCTCCTGACCGGGGAACTCATTCGCCGACCCATCTTCTGTCATAGGAAACCCCATGGTCTGTCCTGTTTTGCACACCTGGCTCCAACGGCCTCAATACCCAGAAGTTACTCCAACCTGTTGGTTTGCTATCTTGGTAACATTCGGGCTTTCTGGGGGTCACTGTTACGTAAAGTGTTCTGAATTGTACAGACACAACTTTCCGGCTCGCATACGTTGAATAGGAAAGGTTTTCTCAACGCCACTCGCGCATCCAGGCGTTCACAGATGCGGTTGGCCGTGTAAGTTGTGAACTGAAATGGCAAACCTCGCTCCAACCCAAATCCTAGCTGGTCAAGGGAGTTCTTCCACGGGCAGCGCAACTTCCCACAGACGGCGCCCGGTGCGCGTTCTTTTCGTTCACCGTGAAGCAAGCGCGATTGACAGTTGCGTGCAGGAACTCGAAAAAGGGCAATTCGCCGTCCAATCCGATTTGGTTTTGAACCTGGCGCAGTGCGCAGCGCAGCTCCGCAGGCAATCCTACGATGTCATTATCGTCGAGTACCCCAGCCCTAGCTTCAAGGGCTCGCAGGCATTGCAACTCCTTCATCAGACGGCGCAGGAAATCCCTGTTCTCTTTTTGACGTTCGGCATCGGCATCGATTCCATCGCGGAGCTGGCCGCGCAGGGAACATTCGATTACGTGGAGTTGGAACATGTCGCTCAGTTGCCGATGGCGGTTCGCCGCGCGTTAAACGAAAAAAGTCTGCGCGCAGAGCTGCAAGAGGCCGAAAAGGCCTTGCGCCATTCGCAATCGCTCTATCGCGCGCTGGTGGATAATCCTTCTTACGGTATTTGCCGCTGCGAAGCGGGAGGGAAGCTTCTCGACGTCAACCAGGCGCTCTCGACGATGCTTGGCTACGAAAGCAAAGAGGAGTTGCTCTCGGCGAACCGCGCGTCTGAGATCATCCTGGATCTTGGAGAGCGAAAACCCTTGGCGGGTAGTTCTCCTGACGCGGCCCGCGTCGAGCCGATCGAAGTCGAGTGGAAAAGGAAAAACGGCACCCTCCTGAAAGCCCGGCTCAGCGGCCGCGACGCCTTCGACGAACATGGAAATTTTAATGGCTGTGAAATCATCGTTGTTGACATCACCGAACAGCGGACCCTTGAGGAACAACTGCGCCATCAGGCCTCCAGCGATTCGCTGACCGGCCTGGCCAATCATCGCCGTCTGTTCGAGGTCTTGCAGGCAGAGCTCTACCGTTCCCAGCGCACCGGCAGGGAATTCTCTCTCGTATTGCTGGACCTCGATGGACTAAAGCACATCAACGACCGGTATTCGCATCAGGCCGGCGACCGCGCGCTCTGCAGGCTGGCGCAAATCCTCAAAGACTGCTGCCGGTCGGTGGACACCGCAGCGCGCCACGGCGGGGATGAATTTGCCGTGGTCTTGCCGGAGACAGGCATCGTCGCCGCCGCATTGGTTGCGCGGCGAATTTGCGAACTTCTCGGAAGAGACGCCGAGGAGCCCGTGCTTTCGGTTAGCGTGGGGATTGCCGGTTATCCGAAAGACGCCGATGCCATTGGGACGCTTCTCTACGCAGCCGACAAAGCCCTCTATGCCATGAAATCTCAAAAGCCGCAAACCACCTTGCGCGCGAATGCAACGCACGGCCAGTAACCTTCCTTCTGCCTTCTTTGTATACAAGTGAACAGACGTGTGCATTCATAAGGCCTACGATTGGCTTGCCGTAAAACGATTGGTTTGTTGTCCGATCCATTCCCAGAGCTTGTTCCCCTCGGTCTTCACAAGCGTCAAGGGCATCGAACGACAATTGAACCAGGCACTTTTGCCGGATCGGCCGTCACGCGATTTGCAGAGTGCGAAAGGTTCATTGGGTCCTCCGTACCCGGCAGTGTTTTGAGTAATTCCGGGCGGCATGCGAGAAGTGTCTCGTAGCACAGTCGGAAAGGAAGAAAGACTATGCCTCTCATTCAGATTTTATTGGCCCTGATCGTGGTGGGCGTTCTCCTGTGGTTGGTGAACCGCTTCATCCCTATGGCGGGCAGCATCAAATCCATTTTGAACGCTGTTGTCGTCATTGCCGTGGTCCTTTGGCTCCTAAACGTCTTTGGCTTATTCCATTCGCTCTCGAATATCCACGTGGGTACGTAGGTATTTGGCGATGAACGGTGCAGTTCCGCACCGCGATTCGCGCACCAAACTCCCCAATCGGCAAGCAGTATCGCGTTTCCTTCGCACGGAGACGCGAGCGCGGATTCGCGGTAAGGAAGGCAACATCATGAGATCTTTTGGAACTATCAGTACAACAGCACTGTTTCTGCTTCTAGGACTTGCTGTTCCGGCCCAGGCCCGCCAGGAGAAACAAGAAGAAAAGGCAAGCGCCCCGAAGCAAGAGCAACAAGCTAAGCCTCAAAAGCAGGAACAGGCGAAGCCTGAAAAACAAGCGCAAGCCAAGCCCGAAAAGCAGCAGCAGGCCAAGCCCCAACAGCAGCAGAAGCAACAGCAGCAGGCGGCCAAGTCCGAGAAGCAGCAGGAACAGAAGACCCAGCAGCAAGCCAAGGGGCAGCAAAAAGAACAGCAGCAACAAGCCAAGTCCGAGAAGCAACAACAACAGAAGACCCAGCAGCAAGCTAAGGGTCAGCAGGAACAGGCCAAGTCCGAGAAACAGCAAGAGCAGAAGACGCAGCAACAAGCTAAAGGCCAGCAGAAGCAACAGCAACAGACTGCCAAGTCCGAGAAACAGCAGGAACAGAAGACCCAGGAACAAGCCAAGGGTCAGCAGAAGCAACAGCAGCAGACTGCCAAGTCCGAGAAACAGCAGGAACAGAAGACCCAGCAACAGGCCAAGGGCCAGCAGGAACAGGCCAAGTCCGAAAAACAGCAAGAAGCAAAATCCAGCAAGCAACAGCAAGAGCAAGCCAAGTCCACGAAACAGGATCAACAGCAACAAGCTAGGTCCACCAATCAGCAGCACCAGCAACTGAAAAATGTTTCTTCACATGGCGCTCCCCGGCGTTCCGAGCAGGCTATGACCACGCAACGCTCCCAGCCTGAGCTTCGACTCAGTGAGCGCGGCAGCGGCCGCATCCCCGATGATCGTTTCCGTTCCCACTTTGGTCGCGGACACGAGTTCCATATGGGTAACCCAGTTATGGTCGGCGGCTTTTCTCGCTTCCAGTACGGCGGCTATTGGTTTGGTTTCGTTGATCCCTGGCCAGTTGGCTGGTACTACACCGATAACTTCTACATCGATTACGTCGATGGCGGCTACTATATGTACAACCCGTATTATCCCGGCGCTCGTTTCGCCATCACCGTCGCGCTCTAGCAGATGATCCGATTCGTTGACCGAGTGCATCCCAGCCCGGCGCGCATTCTGCAACGCATTCAGAATGCCGTCGGGGCAGGGAACTTGAACTTCGTTGGATGGATTCGCTTGGGAAGGAGCTAGCCATGCTTGGAACTCTTCTGATCGTCCTCTTGATCCTGGTGCTTTTGGGAGCTTTGCCGCGCTGGCCTCATAGCCGGAACTGGGGTTATGCCCCCTCAGGAGGTCTGGGCCTCGCGCTCCTGATCGTTGTCGTTCTTGTGCTCCTCGGACGCCTTTAGGCCTCGCCCAACGCCTTCGCACTGGAAACAGAAATGTCCTGGTCAGTCCTGCGTTCTACAAGGAGCGAATGAAAGAAGCAAGGAAGCTTGTCCATGAACTTGGAAAATCCACTTAGCGCTTGTCTCTCTCTTCGTTTCGCTTCCCTGGGTTGCGGCCCATGGCGTATCCGCATCTTGACCGCGCTCCTTGCCATACTCCTCTGTGCCGGTGGTTCTTCCGCTTACTCCGTCCTCACTCACGAGGAAATCGTGGACTTGGTGTGGACCACGGATCTCCGCCCGCTTCTTCTTCAGCGTTTTCCATCACTCACGGAGGACCAGCTCAAGGAGGCGCACTCTTACGCCTACGGCGGCGCAGTCATTCAGGACCTCGGCTACTATCCCTTTGGCAGCGTGGAATTCAGCAATTTGCTGCACTACGTCCGCAGCGGCGATTTCGTCATCGAATTGCTTTCGCAGAGTCAGGATGCCAACGAGTACGCCTTTGCTCTCGGTGCACTCGCTCACTACGCCTCCGATATCTCCGGCCATCCAGCCGTGAACGCGGCCGTTTCCCTTCAATACCCCAAGCTGCGCGCAAAGTACGGTACTTCCGTCAAGTACGCGGAAGACCATACCGCGCACCTTAAGACGGAATTCGGATTCGACATGGTGCAAGTGGCGAAGAATCGCTATGCCTCTCAGCAGTATCACGACTTCATCGGATTCCAGGTCTCCAAGCCTCTCCTTGAGCGGACTTTCCCCATCGTTTATGGAATGCAGTTGAAAGACGTTCTGAAACATGAGGATCTCACCATCGGCTCCTATCGCTATGCTGTCAGCCGCATGATTCCACAGATGACTCAGATCGCCCTGCGGACCCATGAGAAGGACATGATGAGAGAGACACCTGATTTTGCGAAAGAGAAATTCCTTTACCGTCTCTCCCGCTCCGACTATGAAAAGGAATGGGGCAAGGACTACACTAAGCCCAGTTTCGGCACCCGTTTTTGGGCCGTGCTCTTGCGATACATGCCCAAAATTGGCCCCTTCAAGGCCCTGGCCTTCAACAATCCCACCGCCCAGACCGAGGACCTTTACTTCAAAAGCATCAATCTCACCGTCGACAAGTACCGCATCTTTCTCCAGCAGGTTCACGCCGGCTCACTCGTACTCGTCAATTCGGATCTTGACACGGGTCAGCAAACCAAGGCCGCAGAGTACTCCTTGACCGACGAAACCTACGCGGAATTGTTAGGCCAACTGGAGCAGCGCAAGTTCGATCTCACTTCGCCCGCCCTCCGCGATAATATTCTCTCCTTTTATTCCGACCTCTCCGCTCCCCTCGAAACCAAAAAGGACGCTGCTCGCTGGCAAACTCTCCTGTCCTCTCTTGACGAGCTGAAGCTTGCCACTCCAGCTCCCATCCTCGCGGCCGCTCCCGCAAACTGACGCCGGCCCTGTGCTCTGTTATTCATTTCCACCAATCGCACTCTGTGGAATTGAGATTGGATGAGATAGCGTGCCTGCAGATAAATCAAATTGTGTGCTCAAAGGGACAGACTCCTTTCCTGGGAACATCTAAGATGAGCCCGTAGGTAAGACGAAAAAGACTTTCGCGCAGACCCCATCACCCTCAATCGGATTGTCTCGGCTTCGTCCTACGCAACCATGCACCGGAAAAGTTTCGCAAATTTCAGGAGGAAATTCGGATGAAAATTGTAAAATCATTAATCTGTTTGCTCGCACTCACCCTGTTCGGCGTCATACTGCTTCCCAACGCCCGGGCAGATGAATCGAATAAGAAAACCGTCGTCACCTTCAGTCAAGCCGTGGAAGTTCCCGGGAAAATTCTCCCCGCCGGAACGTACACTTTTCAGCTTTTGGATTCGCCTTCCGACCGCAACATCGTTGAGATCTTCAATGCGGACGGCAGCCAGATCATCGTCACCACCATCGCCATCAATGATTATCGCTTGCACACCACCGGAAAAACCGTCATGACGTTTAATGAAACGCCGGGCGATGCTCCGGAAGCTCTTCGCGCCTGGTTCTATCCCGGCGACAACTACGGACAAGAATTCGTCTATCCAAAGGCTCGCGCCATTCAGTTGGCGAAGCTCACAAATGTGGTCGTTCCTGCCGTCGCAGTTGACACGCTGGACGAAACTACAATCAAGACGACTCCGATCCTCGCCATCACCCCCGACGAGAAAGAAGTGGAAGTAACCTCGGTCATCCAGACCACTCCACCCGTCGTTGCAGTCGTGACTCCTGCGCCCGTCGCGGTTGCCCCGGTTGCGGAAGCACCAGTTGCCGCGACTCCGGTTGCGCAAACCCAGGAACTCTCGCAAACAGCCAGCTTTCTGCCGTTAATCGCACTGCTAGGCGCCTTGTCCATCGGCCTTGCCGTCGGCTTGAAGCTTCTCCTCAAGTTCTCTTTGTAACCGAATGAAGCTGTTCCGCGTCGCGGACGTGATCTCACACTCACGTCCGGCGTCGCGAGAAGGCCCTTTCGTGACTCTTACTCCGTATATTCGCAAGCATTATCTGCGCAATGGACACTTGTTCCTTGCTCCTTATTTGCTTTTCCTCGGGCTCCTCGGCTTCTCTCCAGCTCACCTGACACAGCATTCACCTGCACCCGTGGACTCCCAGACGAAAATTGCCCTGTCTGTGAATCTTGTTCTGCTTCCCGTAAATGTGACCGACGCGCACGGCACATTCATCGCTGGTCTCAAGTCCGACGATTTTCGCGTCCTTGAAGATGGGCAAATGCAGAAGATCACGGTATTCGATGAAGGAAACACTCCTGTTACGGTCGGTCTTGTTGTTGATCACAGCAGAAGCATGGGCCCCAAGCTTGCCGGTGTCGTTGCCGCGGTGTCCTCCTTCGCGCATTCGATCAATCCACAGGATGAAATGTTCGTGGTGGACTTCAATGACGACGTCTCGATCGAACTCATGAACGGAAAGGCATTTTCCAGCAATCCAAAGGATCTCGAGGAAGCCCTCGACGCCGTTTCCGCCCGCGGACGAACCGCGCTCTACGATGCCGTGAGTGAGGGACTCCACCATCTCCAGTACGGCCGCTGGGGCAAAAGAGCCCTCATCATCATCAGCGACGGCGGAGACAATGCCAGCCATCTCAAATATTCTCAGGTGCTAGTTCAAGCGCGCCAGTCGCAAACCTTGATCTATGCCATTGGCCTCCTTGGTGCTGGCGACAGAGAAGAAAACCCCGGTCTTCTCCGGCGGCTCTGCAGGGATACCGGTGGCATCGCCTACTTCCCAGAGGAAGCCGAATCGGTCACCAGCGTAGCGGCACGAATCGCCCGCGATCTTCGCGAGCAATATACGCTTGGTTATGTTCCCCAAAACATTCAGGCTTCTATTGCCTTTCGAAAGATCGCAGTGAAGGTGACTGCTCCAGGGCATGACAGGTTGCATGTGCGAACTCGGCAAGGCTACTCGCCGTCGGCAGAGAAGCAGCCCACCGCCCAGTTGGCGTCGGGGACTGAATGAATCGAAATCCTCATCCAGCCGGAACAGCCTCCTCAACGCGAACCTACATCCTTCGCGGCGCCTGCTATTTTTTCCTGGCCTTTGGCCTTCTCGCGTTGGGCTACGCAGGCTTCGTCGTCGCTGATTCCTATGCCTATCAGACCATCGAAATGAAGAAATTCGAGCCACAGGGCCTGCCCTCCGAACCTCATATTTTGGCCGAAGGTGATGTCATCGGTGAAATTCAGGTGCCCCGCTTGGGTCTGAATGTCATTGTCGTCCAGGGCGATTCCCGCGCTAACTTGCGCCGAGCCGTCGCTCACCTTTCAAAATCGGCTTTGCCCGGCGAATGGGGCAATGTCACAGTCGTTGGTCATCGTGACACTTTTTTCCGCCCACTGCGCAATATTCGCCTTGGCGATGAAATCCGGTTCAAGACTCGACAGCACAGCTTCGACTACCTCGTCCAGTCCATTGCAGTCGTCGCTCCCACGGACACCCGCGTTCTGGAAACATCAACCGGCCGTGATCTGACTTTGCTTACTTGTTATCCTTTTTATTACGTGGGCCCCGCACCCAAGCGTTTTGTGGTGCGTGCGCGAGAAGTTGATGGATCGTCGCAGGAACAACCTGCCGGAGAAAATGAACTAAAGGCGCCAACGACCGGCCAACTGTCGTTCCGTGGGAACCCCCATACCGGCGCTTCGCAATAAAGACCATCCTCCTAGCCATTACACCCCTTGCATCCATCCCCACATCCGGGGAAACTTACGCATGTGCTCAAGTGAACAGACCTGAACTTGTAAGTCATCTTAGGATGGCTTATCCGGGAAATATCGAAGGCTTTCTCTTGGTGTGGCACAATCGCTCGAATTACCAATCCCTTGTGAGATTGGAGCGGCAATGTTATTTATAATTTGCATCGCGTTGTTTGCCATTTGGCTCCTGGGTTTGCTCACGGCGCACACTCTCGGCGGGTTCATCTACATCCTGCCTCTCGCGGCTCTGGCCATCTATGTGTTTCACGTGATCCAGAGCCGAAAGCGCGTGGCTTAGTTGCGAAAGCGAGGAATATGAAACCTCTCGTTTGGATTGGAATTCTCCTGATTGTTCTGGGCGGCCTGGCCCTCGCCTACCAGGGTTTCAACTACACCCATCGCGAAAAAGTCCTGGACGTTGGTCCTTTCCATGCCACCGCGGATAAACGTGAACACGTTTCCATTCCTCCCTTCCTCGGCGGTCTGGCGATCGTCGGTGGAATCGTTCTCCTCGTTTTCGGCGCCAAAAAAAGTTCCTAGCCTCGGCTTCGCCCTGAGCCCACCAGAAAGTCACGTAAGGGCAACGCTTCGCTACTTTATTGCGGAAACCGTCTCTTGGGGAGGCCAGAGCTTCAGCGATGCCAAACTCTGCGCCTTTGCATGGATTTTCGCATTGCCACGGCAGGTCAACCTGAAGTTTGCACTACTCGTGCAGAACAACTGTCAGCAATGATTTATTGACTTTGATCTTCCCGTTGTATTCGATGAACCCGAGTTTCCTGAATTTGTTCATGAAGAAATTCACGCGCGAACGCGTCGTTCCCACCATGCTCGCCAGCGTCTCCTGCGAAACCTTCGGCAGTACGGTGACCGGTTGCTCTTTTTGCCCATAGCGCGCCAGCAGCAGCAGCGTCCGCGCCAGTCGCTTTTCACTCGAGTTAAAGAGCTGATCGATCAGGTCCTCTTCGACGCGGATGTTGTGCGCCAGCATATACGAGATGAAATGATCGGAAAGCTCATGCTCCGCGTGCAGCACACGCAGCAACTCTTCTTTTTGCATCACCAGAAGGGTCGTCGGTGTTACCGCCGTCGCCGTGCCCATCCTCAGTGACTGCCCCGCCATGCAGCCCTCGCTAAAAAAGTCCGTTGGCCCGAACATCGCCACTACCGCTTCCTTGCCCGACCCGTTCACCACGGAAAATTTCACTCCGCCCTTCTGAACGTACATGACCGTTTCCGCGGCATCTCCCTGGGAATAGATGGATTCATTTCTGTGGTACTCAACGACTTTTCTCGCCACTCCTGCTGTATCCAGGAAAACTTGTGGATCGAAAGAGCCGTTACTCCCATTTGTCTTGAGTTTTTTTGGTTTCATAGTGGCCTCGAAGCTTCGTCTGGGAGTGGACATTCCGCCGCATACTCACACTATCAAGAAGGATTCCCAAAGACTGTATAGAAGTGAACAGCGTATAGTCCGGCCACTCACTATGATACCTGCTGGATGGCGAGACAGAGCGATATTGACCAGTCCGGACAGGGTTGGGCGGTACCCGTGAACTCGTCTTCCTGCTCATCGGGGTCCCGGCAAACATGCTTTCCCTGCAAGTAGAGCAAGGCGGTTGGGGCCAATGTTTCGAGCTGCTCAAGGGCAATCCCAGCCGGCGTCCCGGGATGAGTCGTGAGTTTACTGAAATGGTTAAGTATTTCCGTGAACATCAAACATACTTGACAAAGTTAGTAAACTCAAGCAGTATAAGAGTGGATCAAGGCTGCCTCAGGTCTTCGTGACCGCGAGCGGTACCCTGAATCACTCCCTTGGCCAAGAAACCAGGGAGGGCCTTATGTTTGTTCGCAAAGTAACCACACCTTTGAAACCCGACAGCGTTTCAAAATTCAGTCTCATGATGGAGCAAGAAGTCATACCCCTGCTCCGCAAGCAAGACGGATTCCAGGACGAACTCACTTTCTTTGCGCCCAGCGAAGACGCCGTCACCTCCATTAGCCTTTGGGACAAGGCCTCGGACGCCGAATCCTACAGCCAGAAAACCTTTCCTGTTGTTCTGAATATGCTCGCAGCGCTCTTCGATGGAACTCCCAAGGTGGACACCTACGAAGTTCTGAATTCTACCTATCACAAGATCGCCGCCGCCGTCGCCGCTTAAGCGCCGCATCCCGGTTTGTAACAGGGGCAAGCCCAGTCTGCCTGAGTATTCGCTAATCGACGGGGCACAGAGGAATGCATGTATCTACTCGCATGGGTTTTCATCGGTGTGCTGGTGGGCTGGGGAGTCGGAAGAGATCTTCGCGATCATGGCTTCGGTCCGCTCATGGACGTAGCGATGGGAATCGGAGGAGCGGTTGGAGGGGGAGTATTGATGCACTCTTCGGGCTATAGCGGAACTATCGTTACCACGCTATTTGCCGCGATTTGCGCGGTGCTTCTCACGATTCTTGCGGGTTTCGCAAACGGCCGAAGGGTTTACGCTCTGCAATCCTGAAGGCCGCCGAACGCAATCGTGGGCCGGCGTCACAGCCGCCCAATAAGCGCGCTCTCGAGTTCTTTGGAATTCATGGAGATATGGAAATGAAAACAATCGGTAGTTTGATTTTTGGCTTTGGGGCGTTGCTTCTGATTGCCCCCATGCTCCGTGCACAGGAATTGTCCAAATATCGTGGTTTCTTGCTTGGGTCAAGCCTGCCCAGCGTTTTGAAACTTAGCGATCAGAAGCTGGCGGATGTGAAGACGGTTCACGCTCGGCCCATGTTGATCCAGGAGATTACTTGGTGGCCGCCGAGCTCCCTGGGCGCTTTCTCCCGGCCAGACAGCGTTGAACAAATTCTCTTCTCTTTCTCCAACGGCAGCCTCTACAAGATTTCCGTCACCTATGAGCATGCTTCCATAGAAGGGCTCACGGCGGAAGACATGGTGAAGTCCATTTCGGCAGAGTACGGACCGCCGGCGAATGTTCAGTCGGAAGTGGATCCCCTCCTGAACGCGCGATATGAAATGCCGCAAAAGTCCGTCGCGTCCTGGGAAGATTCACAATCCTTCTTCAATCTTGTCCGCTCTCCCTTCACCAATCGTTTCGGGCTGGTCATTTACTCCAAGCGCCTCAACGCAGATGCGGAACTTGCCATCGCGGAGGCGGCGAAACTGGAGGAGCAGGAGCGTCCGGGCAAGGAAGCCGACCAGCGAAAAAAGGAAGCGGACGATCTCGAGGCCTTGCGCCTGAAGAACCAGAAAACGTTTCATCCGTAGCGCCGGCCTTTAGTCCTAAAGAGTGTTCGAGATTTTGCAATAGATTGAATGGAGGTTATTGAAATGACAGTGAATATCACACCGCTGCATGACCGCGTCCTTGTGCGCAGGCTGGAAGCGAAAGAAACGGCCAAGGGCGGGATCATTATCCCCGATACCGCCAAAGAAAAGCCGCAAGAGGGGGAAGTAATGGCTGTCGGTGCCGGCAAGATAGAAAAGGGCCACCGCGTGCCACTCGACGTCAAGGTCGGCGACCGGATCTTATTCGGTAAGTACACCGGGAACGACATCAAAATCGAAGACCAGGAGTACTTAATCCTCCGCGAAGAGGAAATCCTCGTGATCGTCGGCTCAATCGCCAAAGCAGCATCCGGCAAAAAATAGTAGCCCCTATCCAAGTGCTTTGGAGGGAGCGGAAAGTTTGATCACCCGGGAGGGTGAATTCTCATGGCAAAACAAATTGTAACTGGCGAAGATTCACGGCAGGCAATTTTGCGTGGTGTCAACATTCTGGCGGACGCTGTAAAGATCACGCTGGGCCCGAAGGGTCGCAATGCAGTGATCGAGAAGAAGTTTGGTGCACCCATCATCACAAAAGACGGCGTGACGGTGGCGAAAGAGATTGATCTGCAGGATCCTCTCGAGAACATGGGCGCGCAAATGGTGCGCGAGGTTGCTTCCAAGACCTCCGATGTAGCCGGCGACGGCACCACCACCGCGACTGTTTTGGCTCAGGCCATCTTCCGTGAAGGCGTGCGAACCGTTGCGGCGGGCGCGAACCCTATGGCCCTCAAGCGCGGCATTGATAAAGCTGTGGAAGTCGCCGTGGGTGAAATCAAAAGGCTCTCCCGCGATGTAAAGGGCGACATGATTGCCCAAGTCGGCTCCATCAGCGCCAACACGGACAAGCAGGTCGGCAACATCATTGCGGAAGCCATGAAGAAGGTTGGCAAGGACGGCGTCATCACCGTCGAGGAGTCCAAAACGATGGACACCACCCTTGAAATCGTCGAAGGCATGCAGTTCGACCGCGGCTACCTTTCCCCCTATTTCGTCACCGACCCGGAACGCATGGAATGCATCCTGGAAGATGTCCGCATTCTGATCCACGAAAAAAAGATCAGCTCGATGAAGGATCTGCTGCCCCTGCTCGAGCAGACGGCCAAGATGAGCAAACCACTCCTGATCATTGCGGAGGAAGTCGAGGGCGAAGCCCTGGCTACTCTGGTGGTGAATAAACTGCGCGGCACCATACAAGTCGCCGCGGTGAAAGCCCCCGGCTTCGGCGATCGCCGCAAGGCCATGCTTGAGGACATTGCTATTCTCACAGGCGGGAAAGCCATCACCGAGGACCTCGGCATCAAGCTCGAAAACGTAAAGTTCGAGGACTTGGGAAGCGCCAAGAAAGTGACCATCGACAAAGACAACACCACGATCGTCGCGGGTGCTGGCAAGGCTGGCGAGATCGAAGGCCGCATCAAGCAACTCCGTTTGCAGATCGAAGACACTTCTTCCGACTATGACAAGGAGAAGCTTCAGGAACGTTTGGCCAAACTCGTCGGCGGCGTCGCCATCATTAAGGTTGGTGCAGCCACCGAGACCGAGTTGAAGGAGAAAAAGGCTCGCGTCGAAGACGCCATGCACGCCACCCGCGCCGCGGTTGAGGAAGGCATTGTTCCCGGCGGTGGCACCGTGCTTCTGCGCTGCCTGCCGGCCCTGGAAAAGCTCAAGCTGCACGACGATGAAGCCATCGGGGTGAACATCGTTCGGCGCGCGCTTGAAGAGCCCATTCGGCAAATCGCCCAAAACGCCGGTCATGAAGGCGCCCTGATTGTAGGACGTGTGCGCGAATCGAAGGAGGACAACTTCGGCTTTAACGCGGAAACCGCTGAATTTGGCGACCTGGTCAAGGCCGGTGTGATTGATCCGGCGAAAGTCACCCGTCTCGCACTCCAGAACGCTGCGTCGATCGTTTCATTGATGCTTACCACCGAAGTCCTGATCGCCGATTACAAGGAAGAAGAAAAGAAGGCCGCGGCTGGCTCAGGCTACGGCGGAGGCATGGGAGGATCGTACTGATCCCTCCTCTCTTCGATCGCTCCAGTCTTGCGCTTCATCTTGGGCCACGACTTGAGCCCAACGCTGCACGGCATGCTCATTACTTTGCGGATACGGATGGGCTGCTCATGAAGATAGGAATCGAATGAAACAGCCAAAAATAAGTTCAGAAGAAAAAGACCCGGCACTTCTCGATGTTCTTTACGCTCACACGGAGATTGCCTTTTCCTCCCCCGAGGAAGTGATTAGCCTCGCTCCGGCACTGGCCCCGCCAATGGTCGAAGAAAAAATGCTTCCTCTCTGGCCAATTCATTCACGGCCCATTCTGCCGGGCCGGATTGCCATCATTGGAAACTACCTTCCTCGACGCTGCGGCATCGCCACGTTTACAACCGATTTGTGTGACGCGATCCACGCGAAATACGAGGCCACAGAGCTGCTGGCCTTGCCCGTCAACGATACGCCGGAAGGCTACAACTACCCCGCACGGATACGATTCGAGCTATCGCAGGATGAGCTGGCCTCTTATCGCCAGGCCGCTGATTTCCTCAATTTCAGCAACATTGATCTGGTCTGCCTGCAACACGAATATGGAATTTATGGTGGACCGGCTGGCGGTCACATCCTGGAGCTCTTGCGCCGCCTCCAGATGCCCATCGTTACTACTCTTCATACTGTGCTGCGCGAGCCGAATCCCGATCAGCTCATTGTGATGCAGGAGATTGCAGGTCTATCGGACCGCCTCATCGTGATGAGCCGCCAGGCGTCGGAAATCCTGCAGGAAGTATTCCATGTGCCAAATTCCAAGATTGATTTGATCCCGCATGGGATTCCGGATTTGGCTTTCACGGATCCAAGCTTCTACAAGGACGCCTTTGGAACTGAAGGAAAAGCTGTCTTGCTCACATTTGGATTGCTCTCGCCGAACAAGGGCATTGAAAACGTGATCAAAGCGCTTCCGGCTATCCTGTCGAAGCACAACAATGTGGTGTATATGATTTCCGGTGTCACCCACCCTCACATCCTCAGGCATGAGGGCGACAAATACAGGCACTACCTGCAAAAACTCGCGAAAGATCTTGGCGTGGAAGCCAACGTCATCTTTCGCAATCGCTTCGTCAGTCCGCAAGAATTGGTCGAAGTCATCGGCGCCGCGGACATTTACATCACCCCCTATAAGCACAAGGGGCAAGTCGTTTCCGGGACGCTGGCCTATGCCTTGAGCGCCGGTAAGGCCATCATCTCCACGCCGTACCTTCATGCCACGGAATTGCTGGACGATGGTCGCGGCGTGCTTGTGCCCTTCGATGATCCGCAGGCTATTGCCGCGAAAACGATCGAACTCTTGGACAATGGCACCGCTCGCCACGCCATGCGCAAACGTGCCTACCTCTATACGCGAGACATGGTCTGGAACCGCGTCGCCCAGCAGTACATGGGCAGCTTCGAGCGTGTTTACAACGAGCGCCTGCGCAATCCACGCGCCACTTTTTCCGCACAGAACACCGAAAAGATTTTTGACCGCCTTCCCCCTGTAAATCTCGAGCACTTGTTCCGCATGACGGACCACACGGGAATCATCGAGCACGCCGTTTTCGTCGTTCCGAATTATCCCGAAGGTTACACAACCGATGACAACGCTCGCGCTCTCATCGTCGCCATTCTCCTGGAAGAATTTGCCGGCATCACTCCGGCCGCTACCCTCGATCTCGCCACCCGGTATCTTGCATTTTTGTGGCTGGCATTTGATCCCGCAACCAAAAGGTTTCGGAATTGCCTCAGCTACGAACGCCAGTGGCAAGAGGCGGAGGGCTCCGAAGACAGCCACGGGCGCGCCTTGTGGGGCCTGGGCACCGTGCTTGGCCGCACCAAGGATGCCGGACTTCGCGGCGCTGCAGGGCGTCTGTTTGAGCTTGCTGTCCCCGCCGCCGTCGAGTTTAAGAGCCCACGTGCTTGCGCCTTCGCTTTGCTCGGCCTCCTCGAATATCTCGAATCCTTCCCCGGCGATCGCGCCGCGCTGAATGCTGCGGACGCGCTCGCCAATCGTCTGCTCGATTCCTACCGCGCGCACTCTTCTGCCGATTGGAGATGTTTTGAGAATGTGCTCGCGTATTCAAACGCTCGCATGCCGCAAGCGCTCATACGCGCCGGAAGACGCGGTGCCAACGAAGCCATGCTTTCCGCCGGACTCGAAGCGCTGGAATGGCTGGCGACGGTTCAGCGTTGCGATATAAAGGGTCACTTCGTTCCCATTGGATCCCAAGGGTTCTATTCGAGAAAAACCGAAAAGGCTCGCTTCGATCAGCAACCCGTCGAAGCCTGCGCCGCCGTTTCCGCTTCCCTGCAGGCGTACCGCGCAACAGGGAAGAGCCGCTGGCGCAAAGATGCCTGGACGGCTTTCAATTGGTTTCTCGGGGACAACGATCTGCAAGTTGCCCTCTACGATGCCAGCACGGGCGGGTGCCGCGACGGTCTTCATCCGGACCGCGCCAATGAGAATCAGGGCGCGGAGTCGACGCTCTCCTTCCTCATGGCACTTCTGGAAATGCGCAAGCTGGAAGAAGCGGATACGACCGATAGTCAGCCCTGAACAACGGGCAATTCTTTTTCGCCGGGCCTGCTTCACCGTTACGGCCTGGCAGTCGCTGTCAAACTGTTCTTAAGAGAGATAATGATCCAACACGATATTTTATTTCACCGCTACGCTGCCAATCCCATCCTCACCGCAAAGGATTGGCCCTACTCGATCAACACCGTATTCAATTCTGGCGCGACACTTTTGCCCGACGGCTCCACCCTGCTTCTGTGCCGCGTCGAAGATCGCCGCGGCCTCTCGCACTTGTGCGCGGCGCGTTCGGCAAACGGCGTGGATCAGTGGC
>Ga0181526_10001526_pt1 | contig 21773 bp, 15 predicted proteins | sample PEATcosm2014_Bin_35_FD_119750 | JGI IMG/M metagenome (GOLD analysis project Ga0181526, IMG submission 119750) | Peatland microbial communities from MTU Mesocosm Facility, Houghton, MI, USA - PEATcosm2014_Bin06_30_metaG | ecosystem: Environmental > Terrestrial > Soil > Wetlands > Peat | place...
CCTTCGGAACCGATCTGAAAACGGTTCAGGATTTCACCGCGGACCGCGATCTGCTGGTCTCGACGCTGCACGCGTTCCATGTCGGAGAATCCAGCGAACTATCCACCATGGCCGATACGGGCGCCGACGCGCAGGACATCAGCGGATCGTTCGTGGCGGACGAGACTGAGTTCAACATCTTCAATTCCGACCGGAAGCTGGCTGCGCTCGAAGATGCCGCCCGCCGGCTTGCGCATTACCCGCAGAAGAAGGCGCTGGTCTATATCTCCAGCGGCATTCAGAAGACCGGCGTGGACAATCAGTCGCAGCTTCAGGCCACCGTGAATTCCGCCATACGGGCCAACGTGGCGTTCTATCCGATCGACGCGCGCGGTTTGATGGCGACTCCACCGGGAGGCGATGCCAGCCAGGCGGCGGCGGTGGGAAACAATCTGTACAGCGGCTCCGCGCAGCAATCGCTGATGACCAATTTTCACAACTCGCAGGAAACGCTCGATACGCTGGCCGCGGATACCGGTGGCAAAGCGATGTTGGACTCCAACGATCTAACGCTGGGCATGACCCAGGTGCAGAAGGATATCAGCAGCTATTACATGCTCACTTACGCCACCACCAATGCAGCCGAAGATGGAAAATATCGGCGCATCCAGGTGAAGCTGGCTCCCAAGCTGGCGGATTTGCGGGCCAAGCTCGATTACAAGCAGGGCTACTATGCCCCCACTACGTTCGCCAAAATGAGCGGCACGAACAAAGAGGCGCAGCTTCAGGAAGCCATGCAAAGCGACAACCCGGTGACCGATCTGCCGATCGCCGTGGAAGTGGATTACTTCCGCCTGGCGAAAACCAAGTACTTCGTGCCGATCTCCGTCCGCATCCCCGGTTCCGCATTGGCTTTCCGGAACAAAGGCGCGAAAGCCGCCACCGAACTGGACTTCATCGGGGAGATACTCGATGCGCGCGGCCACCAAGCCTCCGTGGTTCGCGATACGATCCCCGTCAAGGTGGCCACCACCACCGCCGGCGAGGTTGGACGAAAGCAGATCCAGTATGATACCGGATTCACGCTGGTGCCCGGCAAATATAAGCTGCGGTTCGTGGCGCGCGAAAACGGCGAGGGGAAAGTGGGCACTTTCGAATCGACCTTCACCATTCCGGATCTAGGCTCGGGGTCCGCGCTGCGCCTGAGCTCGGTGATTCTCAGCAATCAGGTGCAGGCTTTAAAAGAGCAAATCGCCGGCGCCAGCAACAGCAAAAAGCTGATCGCGGAAGATCCGCTGATAGATGCATCCGGCCAGAAGACGGTGCCGAACGTAACGCGCGTCTTCCGGCCCGGCCAGAAGCTCTTCGTCTACTTCGAACTGTACGACCCGGGAGTGGCCGAGATCCCGGCTGCGAACGCGAATCAGAATCAGGGCTCCAGCATGGCCAGCGTCACCGCCAGCGTGGCTTTTTACCAGGGCGACAAGAAGGTATTTGAGACGCCCGCCGTGCGAGTGAACCGGGTGAATGCTAAGCGGCAAGGCGTGGTGCCACTGCGCCTGGAAACGCTGTTGAAGAGTCTCCCGGCCGGACAATATGTCTGCCAGGTGAACGTGATCGATCAACTCGGGCACAAGTTCGCCTTCCCGCGGAGTTCTATCGTCGTGCTGGCGGACGAGCCCCAGGCCAAGCCGGCGGCTCGGGCGGATCCGGCGCGCAAAGCCGGGTAAGCGCAAGCACATCAAGACCGTAAACGGGGCCCTCTCGCCAGCTTGAAAGGCCTGACAGCCGGCGTTATCCGGACCCAAGCCTGCCCGCCTCGGGCCGGAACACCGGGGTATATGTCGCCGGAGCAAGCCCGAGGCGAAGCGCTGGATTTCCGGCCGGACCACTTTTCGTTCGGCGCGGCGCTTCACGCTGGATCGGACCAGGCCATTAGGGGGCCATAGGGTCCGCCCTCGACGGAGACGGGGGACGATTCCGTCCCCTTCCGATGTTCGAAAGCTCTCAGGGAGCCGGGATTCGATAAATGTTGCGATGCGCCGAGACCTGAAGATATGCGTATACCCCTGGGTCGGCGCTCATGAACGCGCGCTGCGCGATGGTTCGCGCTCCCGCGATCGGGGGTGGGCCGCTGCTCCAGGAGATTCCGGCGGGCGGTATCGCGGGCAGCACCTGACCGGACCTGAGCGGCACAGCGTAGGTCTGGTGCATCGGCTCCGAGTATAGGTACAGTTCTGTGCCGTCATGCGACCAGCTCACGATCGGCGGTGTGATGCCTCGCTCCTCGGCGCCGGCCGAGGCGCAGCCGGAACATACCAGCGTGGGGGCGCTCCCGTCAGACCGGTAGATCTTGATGTCTGTTCCGGCGGTGGTCCACACGGCCAGCCATTTTCCATCCCGCGAAATATCGTACAGAAACATCGCCTTTTCCGGGATGACCTTCTCCAGACCAGTGCCGTCGGCCTTGACCTTCTGGAGGTGCATGCCCTCGCTCTCTCCCCCTGCGAAATAGATTGCTCCGTCGGGCGCGAACAATGCGCGATAGCAGTCCTGATTCGCCAGGAGGCGCGGAGGCGAGCTTCCGTCGGTGCTCCCGATCCATAAAGCCCGTCCCGTGCTGGCCGCGTTGATGAACACAACCTGCTTCCCATCGGGCGAGACGCTGTAGTTCTCCATCGTCAGACCCGGCAGCAGGCGCTGCCTTTTCCCGGTCCGCAGATCGATGGCCCACAGCTCTCCGCTGACGAAGCGGCGATTCGCGGTCGAGCGCTGCAAATAGTAAAGCCTCGTGGTATCGGGAGAAAACGAGGGCAGATAGGCGTAGCCTTCGAACGTGATCTGCCGTTCACCCTTGGAATCGTGAATCCACAGGGTGCTCTGGCTCTCGCCGACCGAGGTGACGAACGATTTTCCGTCGGGCGCGAATGAAATGCCGTGCTCTTCGGTGACGCCCGACGTAACCTGTTCCGGCGTGCCATCCGGGAAGCGCTGGCGCCAGGTATGGTATCCGCCTCCCGTGTCCGCGGAAAAATACATCCAGGCGCCGTCGGGCGTCCAGCCGGCGAAAGTGCATTGAGCGGGGTCCGGGCCCACGCGGCGTCCGAGCGAGCTCCCGTCGAACGGGACCAGGCGGCATGGCAGCCATTCGCCCGCGTCCAATTCCGCGACGATCGCCCAATCGCCCTTCGGCGAAAGGAAGGATCGATGCGCCATGCCATCCAGGCTCGCGGGCATGTACACGGTCCGTTGTTCGGAACGGCTTTCCAACGCGGTGAAGATCCCCATGTGGAGGCCTGCGCCGGTCAGCGCCGAGTACAGCACTCGATAGGGCGTCGTAGTGTTGATCCAGGTCAGGCCTTCGGTATTTGCCAGCATGCGAGACGGCTCTCCGCCGAGCACCGGGACCGACCACATCTCCCACGCATGGCGGGTGTACGCGATGCGCGAGCCGTCGGGGGAGAAACTGACGGGTCCCATCTTTTCGCCCCCGTCGTGGGTGAGTTGCACAGGATCGCCGTCGGGAAGCAGCTTCACATAAACGTCGCCGGGACCGGTGAACAGGCTTGCTCCTCGAATGAACGCGAGCATGCGGCCATCGGGCGACAACGCCGGAGTCACCGCCGAATCGGTGAACTTGGTGAGCGGGATGTACTCAAGCTGCCGCGTGGACGATATCTTGCGCGACGAGAGCCAGAGCGCACCGGCGGCGACCGCGACCACCGCGAAACCTGCCGCGCCGAGCCATCGCCCGCGATACGACCGGGGCGCGGACGCGGCCTGCCCGCGCGGACGCTGGGCGGCGCGCAACTCCACTGGCGGAAAGGAGACCGCGGCCTCGAAGATATAGCCGCGCCGAGCCACCGTGCGGATTGACTGCTGCGCCTCGTCGTCGAGCGCACGCCGGATTTCCAGGATGCACTGGGCCAGCGAATTGTCGGCGACCGAAACATCCCGCCATACGGCGTCGATGAGATCCGACTTGGTCACCAGCCGGCCATGCCGCTCGACCAGATAGGCCAGGACCTCGAAGGACTTGGCCCTCAGGGCGACCTCTTCGCTTGAGGGAAGCGTGTTCCAGGTCCAGCTCATACTCGCCGAACCGGTACTGGCCGCGCGCGCTCTTTTCGAATGGTTCTGCTCGGGCCAGCGGGTTCCCTCCTCTGAGAGGTATCTTACAACATTTTCCGAATCTTATTGATTTCAGTCCGTTTGATCGCAATTTGACGCAAATTTGAAGACGATTTCATTACTTTCATCGAAGCCGATGGTAGCCTCGACTCTGCGGGCGGAATGCCCAATGAACGACGAGGGGAATCACATGAAAAACTCGACGATAGGGATTGCTCTGACGATAGCCCTGGCTCTAATGTTGCCGGCGCTGGCGCAGAATTCAGTACCAATGCTGGTGAACTACGGCGGAGTACTGAGAGGTTCGAATAGCCAGCCTTTGACCGGGGCCGCCGGCGTCACGTTCCTTTTGTATAAGGATCGCGAGGGCGGCGCTCCGTTGTGGATGGAAACCCAAAACGTCACGCCGGATCCAAGGGGCCGTTACCGGTGACACTTGGGGCAACCAGCAGCGAGGGCCTGCCGGCGTATCTGTTTGCGGATGGCGCGGCGCGATGGCTGGGGGTACAGGTGGCGGGGCAGGCGGAAGAGGCGCGCGTAGCGCTGGTGGCGGTGCCCTATGCGATGAAGGCCAAGGATGCGGACACAATTGGCGGGCTGCCACCGTCGGCATTCGTGCTGGCGGGGCCGGCCGCTCCACCCACGGCCGCCGCTTCCACTACGAAACCGGAGGCGGCGCGAGACGTCCCCCCGGATAGCGCTTGCACCGGGATCACCAGCGATGGCACGGCCACTGCGAACCAGGTCGCCAAATTCACCGCGGCGTGCGTGATCGAGCCATCCGCCATTTTCGAATCGGGCGGCAAGGTGGGCATCGGGACCACCACGCCGGCGGCCACCCTGGACGTGAAGGGCACCGCCATCGTGCGCAGCACAATGACCATGACTGCCAGGGCCGCTGCAACGGCTACGGCGGGAGCCGACTCCAACCAATTGGACCTGTTGGCGGCATCCTTTGACAGCGCCACCAACACCTCCATCAGTCAGCATTTCCGCTGGCAGGCGGAGGCGGCCGGAAACGACACCGCCAATCCCTCGGGCACGCTGAATCTGCTCTATGCGCCCGGCAGCGGGACTCCCGCCGAGACGGGATTGTCGGTCAGCAGTGCGGGGCTGCTGAACTTCGCCGCGGGACAAACGTTTCCCGGCGCGGGGACCGTCACCGGAGTAACGGCGGGCCCGGGGCTGAGCGGCGGCGGAACCGGCGGCAGCGTCACCCTGACGAATACGAGAGTCCTGGCGGTGGCTGGCGGCACGGGCATTACATCGAGCGGCGGAAGCGCGCCGACCGTAAGTTTGAACACCGGCTACACCGACGGGCGTTATCTGCAACTGGCTGGGGGCACGCTGAGCGGTACGCTCAGCGTTCCTCAGGTGGGCATCGGGACTGCCACACCCGGGGCACAGTTGGAGGTGGCGGGTAACCTGAAGATCAGTGGCACGGGGAGCGCGTTGACGTTCCCGGACGGGACCACGCAGACGACCGCCGGCAATCCGGCGGGGACGGTGGGAGTGAACCCGCTGCAGGTGGCGCTGCTGAAGTGGTTCCCGGCGTACCAGTCGTCCTCAACGTTCAGCGTAGAAGGAGCCGTACCCACGGGAGTAGCCTTTGACGGCACCAACATTTGGCTTTCGGCCGGCGGCACCATAACCGAACTGGCGGTCTCGTCTGGTGCGACAGTCGGCGTGACGGCCCTTCTGGGGGGTTCCCAACCCTACGGTGTCGCTTTTGACGGTGCCAACATCTGGGTGGCGTGCTTTGCCGCCAACGTGTTGCTTAAGGTGCCCGTGAGTGGCACTGGGGCCACCGGGTACGACTATCCGGGACCGAATCCGGTTGGTATCGCATTCGATGGCTCCAATATCTGGGTGACCAACTACGGAGGCACCAGCGTAACAAAGATACAGCCCGCGACTTTTACCCTGTTAGGTACGTTCCCCGTCGGGGTTAAACCGTACGGGCTCGCTTTTGATGGAGCCAGTATCTGGGTGGCGAACGAAGGTAGCGGCAACGTGACCAAGCTACGGGCCAGCGATGGCGCGTGCGTGGTTCCCTGCACGTTCGCGGTGGGCGCCAATCCAGTCGGAGTGGCTTTTGATGGATCTAACATCTGGGTGGTGAACAATGGCAGCAACACCGTGACCAAGTTGCTGGCCTCGAATGGCGCACTTGTTGGGACGTATAACGTCGGCAGCGCCCCATATGGGGTGGCATTTGATGGGACCAATATCTGGGTGACAAACTCCGGCAGCAACACCGTCACCAAGCTCCAGGCCTCGAGCGGACAGCCGCTGGGCACGTTCAGCGTGGGAACCACTCCATTAGGGATTGCTTTCGATGGGGCCAACATGTGGGTGGCGAACTCCGGCAGCAACACCGTGAGCAAGTTGTAGCGTGCGAAAAAGGGGCAATTACCCCACTGAGGAGGATCTTATGAAGCGAACATCCATCTGTTTTTGCCTGCTGGTTGTCAGCCTCGCATCGGCATTCGGCCAGGAACAAGCACCATCGATGCGGGCGCGCCAGCGTGGCCTCAGGGGGCACGCGGCCCGCGCCGCGCAGGATACAACCGCCGGCTCGGCCTGGTCCACTGACTACGAATTAACGCCGGATACCGGGTTAATCAGCCATTCGGCCGTGTGGGACCCGGCGACGAGCGTCATGATCGTCTTCGGTGGAATCGACGCTGGCGCTGAGGAGACGGACACCAATGCCGTCCTGCTTTATAATCCCGCCGCGGCAAGTTGGACCCCATTGAACGCCAACGGGGCGCCTGGCGGTCCGTCGGCGCGAGACTCCCATACCGCGGTGTACGACTCTGCGAACAACCGCATGATCGTCTTTGGCGGCCTCGAATTCTCATACGCGGGGACTGAGTCGTTCTTCAACGACGTATGGGTGTTGAGCAACGCCAACGGCCAGGGAATCCCCGTTTGGACTCAACTGAGCCCGTCGGGGACGCCGCCCGCGCCTCGATGCTGTCAGACGGCCGTGTATGATGCGGCGAATAATCGGATGATCGTCTTCGGTGGCTTGGGCTCGGACGGGGAGCAACTCTTCTCCGACCTGTGGGTGCTGACCAATGCCAATGGCCTGGGCGGCACGCCGGCCTGGATTCAGCTTACCCCTACCGGCACCCTGACGGCCGATGTCGAATTGTCCTCCGCCGTATATGACCCGGTCAACAACATCATGACCTTGTTTGGTGGGGCAAATCTTGCCGAAACCGCTTCCACCAACGGCGTGTGGACGCTGTCGCACGCCAATGGCTTGGGCGGGCATCCGCGATGGACGAATATCGTCGCCCCGGGCGCCGCGGGTTCGCCCCCCAGGCGCTATGGTCACACCGCCGTCTACGACGCGGCGGATAACCGCATGATCGTTTTTGGAGGTGCGCCCGCACCGGACCCCGACGGGATCGGTTTCAACGACGTCTGGGTGCTCGCATACGCCAACGGATTGGGCGGCACTCCCGCCTGGACTAAGTTGAAACCGACCGGCACACCGCCAGCAACGCGCTGGGAACACACCGCGGTTTATGATGCGGTCAACAACCGGATGTTGGTGTTCGCGGGAGACTTGGCAGATCCTGTATATTACCTGGTCTGGATACTGACCGGTGCCAACGGGCTCTGAGAACGCCTGGCGGTCTTTGCGCGCACGCGAGAAGCCCCGCCCTGGACAATCGTGACCGGTCGGGACGCGGCGCCCTGCCGCCCTCGCCAAGCTAAGTGGTTGATCGCGCCACGCCAGCGCGACACCACCTTAACCAGCCAACTCGGGCGTGCGACGTAGGGAACGGGTTACGGCGCATCCGGACAGTACGCTGCATTTTTTACATCATCCGTTTGACGGTCGCGCAGGCCGCCACTCCGATAGAAGCTGTTCGTCTACTTCGCGAAGTGTACGACCCGGGAGTGGCCGAGATCCCTGCTGCGAACGCGAACGCGAATCAGAGTCAGGGCTCCGGCCTGACCAGCGTCACCGCCAGCGTGGCTTTCTACCAGGGCGACAAGAAGGTATTTGAGACGCCCGCAGTGCGCGTGAACCGGCTGAACGCCAAGCGGCAAGGCGTGGTGCCGCTGGGCCTGGAAACGCTGTTGAAGAGTCTCCCGGCCGGACAGTATGTCTGCCAGGTGAACGTGATCGATCAACTCGGGCACAAATTCGCCTTCCCGCGGAGTTCTATCGTCGTGCTGGCGGACGAGCCCGCGGCCAAGCCAGCGGCTCCCGCGGATCCGGCGCGCAAAGCCGGGTAAGCGCAATACGGGTCACTTAATAGCTCACGCTGAAGTGTTTCGCGTTTGGGTGAACTAAACTGCTGGCCACGGCATCCTCGCGGTCGAGGCGCTATGGCGCAGTAGCTTGGCGCGAAAAGCTCCTGGGGGCAGACTCGATCAGTTATTCCCGGATAACCCATGACACCGCTACGGCAGCGCACGATCGAAGACATGCAAACTGCGCAATCTGGCGCCGGAAACCCAGTAGAAGTTATCCGCGTTACATCGCTCGGAACATCTGAACCTGGAGGGCATCCGCCAGTATCAAGTTGCTCCGCCTGTACCCGCCAGACTCGGTAAATCAGTATCCTTCCGTGGCGCGGATCAAGTAACCCGTGTAACTCTCGCCCACCAGCTTGGCGACCTGCGTGCGGCGAAGACGGGCACGTCGTCGGAGTGCCGGTTGGACCGCTCGACGAACACCTCAGCGGTGGTCGCAGGTCACTAGCTGTTGGGAACGCGCGCGCCTCGCCAGACCGCCCAGCTTCACCCCTGCCGGGAACGGCCGCGCAAATCACGCCTCCCGGAAGAGGTGGGAATGGCGGGCTTCCAGATCCAGCAGGAAACGTTTCAAGGGCAATCCGCCGCCATATCCGACCAGCGAGCCGCGCGCGCCGATAACGCGATGGCACGGCACCACAATGGGAATCGGATTGCTGCCGTTCGCCGCGCCGACGGCCCGCACGGCCTTGGGGGCGCCGATGGCGTTGGCCACGAAACTATAGCTGCGGGTCTCGCCGTACGGGATGTTACACAACTGGCGCCAGACGCGGTTTTGAAATTCCGTGCCTTGCATGTCCAAGGGGAGTTCGAAATCGTACAACTCGCCAGCGAAATAAGCACGCAATTGTGCGACGGCCTGGCGCAGCAGCGGGTTGGATTCGCGCTCGCGCCCCGCGACCTCAGTGGCGGCATTCAGCTCGATCGCGCGGATTCCCAGAGCGGACGCCACCACCAGGCAGGCGAAGTGGTCCAGAGCGTCGAAGCGGCACCATTCCAGCATGAGTCCAGTCTAGCTGAGTGCGAGGTGGCGGCGGGAACTGCGGTGCAACCAAACCTCGCCTATTGTAATCTAATAGTTCAGCCTCAGAGACGTGCATGCCCTTGAAACCCATCGCCGTGAACAACGGCTCGGAGAAGAAGGTCTATCTGCTGAAGCCGCGGGGCTTTTGCGCCGGGGTGGTGCGGGCAATCGACGTGGTTAAGATTGCTTTAGATTTGTACGGCCCGCCCGTGTACGTGCGCAAGGAAATCGTTCACAACAAACACGTGGTAGACGAATTGCGCGAGGCCGGGGCTGTTTTCGTGGAGGAAATCGGCGAAGTGCCGCTGGGTGCGCGCGCTATTTTCAGCGCACACGGAGTGGCCCCCGAAGTGCGCCGGGAAGCCTCCGCGCGCCGGTTGGAAATCATCGATGCCACGTGCCCGCTGGTCACCAAAGTGCATCTGGAAGCCGTGCGGTTTGCACGAGAAGGCTACAGCATCGTGCTGATCGGTCACAAACAACACGACGAAGTCATTGGAACTCTGGGCGAGGTGCCGGATCGCAGCTACCTGGTCGAGACCGTCGAGGAGGTGGATAAGCTGGAATTGCCGGATGCGACGCGCGTTCGCTATCTCACGCAGACGACGCTCAGCCTGGATGAAACGCGCGACATCATCACGCGCCTGAAGGAGCGCTTTCCGCTGATCGAGGGCCCGCCCGCGCAGGACATTTGCTACGCCACGGAAAACCGCCAGATGGCGGTCAAAGGCGTGGCGGTCCACTGTGATTTGCTGCTGGTAGTGGGGTCCCAAAACAGCTCCAATTCCAAGCGGCTGGTGGAGGTCAGCCACAATTCCGGAGTACGCGCTCATCTGGTCAACGATTACCAGGAAGTCGATACCGCCTGGCTGGTCGGCGTCCGGAATGTTGCGGTGACCGCTGGAGCATCCGCTCCGGAACACCTCGTGGAGGAGTTGGTCGAATTTCTGCGGGACCACGGCTTCCGCCGGCTGGAAGAAGTGGAGCTGGTGGATGAAGACGTGCGCTTCTCGCTGCCACCGGAGCTGACTCGCTCCGCCCCCTTGACGACCATTTCCGCACGATGAGAACCACCGCTCTACAACAGGAAACCCTGACGTCGGCGGCTACGCAGGCTGCCCGCCGCGCGGCGGATCACCTTTTATCGTTGCAGGACTCGAACGGCTATTGGTGCGCCGAGTTGACGGCCGATTCCACTCTGGAGAGCGACTACATTCTCCTGCAACTGTGGATACATCCGCCGGAAGACGGGGTTTGGAATCCGCCCACGCGCGGTCTCATCGACAAAGCCGTGAGCTCCATTCTGGATCGGCAACTCCCCGACGGCGGCTTCTCTATTTACGCCAAGGGACCCGCGGAGATCAGCGCGACGGTGAAAGCTTATTTCGCGCTCAAGGTGGCGGGCCTGGCGCCGGACGATTCCCGGCTGGCGCGCGCTCGTGAGCGCATCCTCGATCTCGGCGGCATTCAGGCGGCCAACAGCTACGTTAAGATCAACCTCAGCCTGTTCGATCTTTATCCCCGGCAGTACTGTCCCTCGATACCGCCGGAGATCATGCTGCTGCCCGGCAATTTCCTCTACCAGATGTCGGCGTGGACGCGCGCCATCGTGGTGGCGCTGGCCATCGTGCACGCGAGCAATCCGCGGCGCCCGGTCCCGGCTGGGTTCAGTTTGAAGGAACTCTACAAGCCGGGCGTCAGCCTGGATTTTCGGCGCGATGGCGCTCCTGCCGCCTGGCGCAACTTTTTCCTGACCGGGGATCGCTTTCTCAAGCTCTGGGAGAGGCACGGCTCGCGCGCGCTGCGGCGGAAGGCCCTCCGCGCGGCTGAAGAATGGATGCTGGCGCGCTTTGAGAACTCCGATGGTTTAGGCGCGATTTATCCGCCCATGATGTACGCCATCATGGCCCTGGACGTACTTGGGTATGGGCCGGACCATCCCGCATCTGTGGAGGCGCGGCAGCAGTTCGACCGGCTGATGGTGGATGACGGACGGCGCTTCTTTTTTCAGCCATGCTTCTCGCCGATTTGGGATACCGGCATTGCGGCTTATGCCGTGGGTCAGGCGCAGTCGCTCAACGGTGACGCGTTCGCCGCGCACGCCTTGGAGCGTGCTGCCGGTTGGATGCTTTCGAAGGAGATCCGCAGCAGGGGCGATTGGTCCGTGAAGCGGCCGAAGACGGAGCCTTCGGGCTGGGCGTTTTTTTTCAGCAACGATCATTATCCCGACATCGACGATACAGCCATGGTCATGTTGGCCTTGAGCCAGGCGCGCGGCGCGGATATGGCGGCGCAGAAGGCCTGCCAAGCGCGCGCTCTGAACTGGATTCTCGATATGCAGGGCAGCGACGGCGGGTGGGCCGCCTTCGACGTGGACAACAACTGGGAATTCCTCAGCGCCGTGCCATTCGCGGATCATAACGCCATGCTGGATCCCACCTGTCCCGATATTACCGGCCGGGTGCTGGAGGCTCTGGGGGCGCACGGCTTGCGCGGCGAGCATCCCGCGGTCCGCCGCGGCGTGGATTTTCTGCTGCGCAACCAGCAGCCCGACGGGAGTTGGTACGGCCGCTGGGGCGTCGCTTATATTTATGGCACGTGTTTCGCTCTGCGCGGCTTGCGCGCCGCCGGGCACAACGACCGCGAAGCTGAAGTCCTGCGGGCCGGCGAATGGCTGCGGTCCATTCAGAACGCCGATGGCGGCTGGGGCGAGAGTTGTTCCAGCTACGATCAGGGCTGCTTTGTGCCGGCGGAAAGTACGCCGTCGCAGACGGCCTGGGCGCTTATGGGGTTGATAGCCGGCGGCGACACCAACAGCCTCAGCGTGAACCACGGTATCGCATACCTGCTGAACACGCAGCGGTCCGACGGCGGCTGGCGGGAAGAGTTGGCGACTGGCACCGGGTTCCCCAAGGTCTTCTATCTGAACTATCATTACTACCGGCTTTATTTCCCGTTGATCGCGCTTTCCGAGTTCGTGAAGAGCCGCGGTGGAGTTGGAGAAGAAGTCGGTTGGCAGGCGAAAGCGCCTGCCCCACCACCGGAAACACACCATTTGTCTTTGGTGGCGCAGGCGGTTCCGCCTGCGACCCGCGACCTGCAGCGTGCGCCACGGCCGGAGGATCGATTATGAGATTTCCCCTTTCAATGACCGCCGGCATGGCCGGATACATTTTCAAAAACAAGATGCGTCCGCGGCCGGAGTGGCAGAAGGATATCGCGCCCGCGCGCGATGGCGCGAATCCGTTTCGCATTTTGGCCAGCATTCCCGCGGGCCGCGCCAATCGCGAGCCGCATCCCATGATTCGCAAGCGCTTCCCGATCGTGCTGATGCTTGAGCCGCTGCACGCCTGCAATCTGACGTGCACGGGTTGCGGCCGCATACGGGAGTACGAATCCACCATCACCGAGCGCGTGCCGCTTGAAGAATGTCTGACGGCCGTCGACGAGTGCGGCGCGCCGATGGTTTCCATCTGCGGCGGCGAGCCCATGATGTATCCGCAAATCGGCGAACTGGTGGCCGGCATACTGGAGCGCAACAAGAACATTTACCTGTGCACCAACGGGATGTTCATGGTGAAGCGCCTGCACGAATTCACGCCGGACCGGCGCTTCTTCTTCAACGTGCATCTGGACGGCCTGGAGAAGACGCACGACATTTGCGTGGAGCGGGAAGGCGTGTTCCGCGAAGCCATCGAGGGCATCAAAGCGGCCAAGGCTGCCGGTTTCATGGTGTGCACCAACACCACTATTTACAAGGAAACCGACATGAAGGAGATCGAGGCGCTGTTTGAATACCTCGAGCCGTTCGACGTGGACGGGCACCAGCTTTCGCCGGCTTACGGATATTCCGCCGTCAACGACCGGGAAATCTTCATGACGCGCGACGATATACACGAGAAGTTTCACGATGTGGATACGCTCTTCAAGCGCTTCCGGTTGAACCAGACGCCCATGTACCTGGAATTTCTGAAGGGCGACCGGGACCTGCCGTGCACCGCGTGGGGCAATCCGACTTACAACGTCAAAGGTTGGAAGGGGCCGTGTTACCTGATCACCGACGCCCACTACAAGACATTCGAAGACCTGATGACGCAGACTCCGTGGGAAGATTACGGTCACGGCAGGGATCCGCGGTGCGAGCATTGCATGGTGCACTGCGGCTATGAGCCATCGGCGGCGCTGGGCATCAACGCGCGTCTGGCCGACAGCTTCAAGATGCTGACCTGGGCGTTCCGCTAGGGCCGGCCTGCGCCATCTTACGTGAAACCCACTCTGGTCACGGGCGCGTCGGGCTTTCTTGGATGGCACGTAGCCCGTCTCCTGGTGGAGCGCGGGCATTCCGTGAGGGCCCTCGTCCGGCCCTCCAGCAAGATTCGCGAGTTGGACGTGGAGCCGGTCACGGGCGACCTGCGCGATCCGGCGGCCTTGGAACGTGCGGCCGCGGGTTGTGGACTGGTCTTTCACGTAGCCGCGGATTACCGGCTATGGGCGGCGGACGAGAGTGAACTGTATCGCTCCAACGTGGATGGCACGCGCAACATCCTGGAGGCCGCCCGCAACGCCAACGTGGAGCGCGTTGTATATACCAGTACGGTCGGATGCATCGGAATGCCTCCAGGAGGCGATGGCGACGAGACTTGCCCGGTGGCGCTCGAAGACATGAAAGGCGCCTATAAGCGCTCGAAGTTCCTGGCCGAGCGGGTGGCCCTGGAATTTGCGGCGTCCGGGTTTCCGGTAGTGATTGTGAATCCTACGGCGCCGATTGGGGATCATGATATTAAGCCGACGCCGACCGGCCGAATCGTATTGGATTTCTTGAAGGGAGCCATGCCGGCGTTTATCGATACGGGCTTGAACGTGGTGGATGCGCGCGACGTGGCGCTTGGACAACTCCTGGCGTGCGAGCAGGGCGTTGCAGGAGAACGCTACATTCTGGGAGCGGAGAACCTTACGCTGGCGCAGATTCTGGGGAAACTGGCGGCAATCGCGGGTCGCCCCGCTCCCACGGTGAAGCTGCCGTACGCCGTGGCATATGCGGCCGGAGTAGTGACCACGGCGTGGGCGCGAGTCAGCAGGAAGCCGCCACGGGCACCCCTGGATGCGGTCCGCATGGCGCGTAAGAAGATGTTCGTTTCGCACGCGAAGGCCGCGCGCGAGTTGGGGTATGTTCCGGGATCCGCGGAAGGCGCACTGGCCCGGGCGGTGGAATGGTTTCGGGCCAACGGATATTGCTAGTGGCCGCCGAGCCCCGCGAGTTCGCCGGGTTGCTGCCATTTTGTTCCAGTGTCCGGAAGGTCGGCTGGCCGGTCTACTGGGCGCGTTACGGGCAATCCGGGGGACGGCAACTGTTTATGGTGGCAAACGGCGCTGGACCGGTCCATGCCGGCAGAGCCGTTGAAGTGGCCCAACCCGAGTGCCGTCCGGAGGCGATTGTCAGTATGGGATTTTGTGGGGCGCTTGACCCTGCTTTGAGTATCGGCGATGTTTTCGTGGCGACAGCCGTGGAGGCTGCGGGACGGAGGTTCGAGGCGTGCCTGCCCTGCGCCGGTCAAGCTGGGGCACTCCCCCACCACGCGACAGGCGTGCTCGCCTCAATCGACCATGTGGCGCAGACCGCCGCCGAAAAGAACGCGCTGCGGGCCACCGGGGCCGCCGCTGTGGAAATGGAAGCGGGCGGGGTTGCAGAGCGAGCCGCCAAACACGGGACCCCCCTGTTCTGCGTACGTGCGGTTACCGACACCGCTGGCGAGAGCTTTGTTACGGATTTCAACAGGGCTCTGCGTTCCGACGGGCACTTCGGTACAATTAGTATTTTGACGTCTGCATTTGGGAACCCTGGGAAAGCGTTTCCGGAATTGCTTCGGTTACGCAATTTCTGCCGCATCGCTTCGCGTACATTAGGAGAATTCATTGCCGGCTGCCGATTCTGACTGGACTGTGCCATCCACCATGCACGCGGCCGTTTACAAGGGCCAGAGCATTGTGTTGGTGGAGCAGGTACCCATTCCGGACATCGGACCCGGTGAGATCCTGGTGCGGGTCGAAGCTTGCGGAATTTGCCACACAGATCTGAAAAAGATCGAGCACAACCTGCTGGCGCCACCGCGCATCTATGGACACGAGACGGCGGGAGTGGTAGTGCGCACAGGGCGCCGCGTCCGGCAATTCGCACCCGGCGACCGAGTCGTTGTTTTTCACCACATCCCATGCGGGAACTGTTTTTATTGTCACCGGAAACTGTATGCCCAGTGCCCCGTCTACAAAAGGGTGGGCGTCACCGCGGGGTTTGAGCCAGCCGGCGGCGGTTTCTCGCAGTATGTGAAGGCCATGGACTGGATCGTGGAGCGCGGTGTCGAGAAGATTCCGGACGGTGTCTCATTCGAACGCGCCAGCTTCGTCGAGCCGGTGAATACCTGCTTGAAGGCCGTAGTCCAGTGCGCAGCACAACCCGATGAAGTTGCCGTGGTAATCGGTCAGGGACCGATCGGCTTGTTATTTACGATGCTGCTGCGGCGCACCGGCGCTACCATTGTGACGACGGATACAATTCCGGCGCGCCGTGAACTTTCGCGCCAGTGCGGTGCCCAGGAGGCATGGGACCCGCGCGAAACAGACGTGGCAGCGGAGGTCCATCGTCTCACCGAGCGCCGCGGCGCCGATCTGGTGATTGTGGCGGCTTCCGTTCCGGGCATCGTAGAGGAAGCCATACGGATCTCGCGCCCGGGAGCGCGCATTCTTTTGTTCGCGCAAACCTCCGATACCGAGCGCGTGGATGTTTCCGGCGCGGCGATTTGCGTAGGCGAGCGTACGCTGTTCGGGTGCTACAGCGCCTCCGTCGATTTGCAGAAGGAATCGGCGGATCTCGTCTTTAGCGGCGCATTGCCTGTGGAAAACCTCATCTCCCACCGGCTGCCGCTTGTTAAAATCCGTTCAGGATTCGATTTGGCGTTGCATCCAGGGCCTGAATCATTGAAAATTATCGTTCAGCCACAGAGGTGGTCACTGTGAAAACGCAGATGATGGCTGCCGTGCTCTATGGCAAGGAAAACTTGCAAGTGGAGCCGGTAGGCATACCTAAGATCGATGATGGAGACATCCTCGTCCGCGTTCGAGTCGCCCTCACTTGCGGCACCGACGTAAAGGTTTTCCGCCGCGGTTATCATGCGCGGATGATCGTACCGCCCGCGGTGTTCGGTCACGAGTTAGCGGGAGATGTAGTGGCGGTGGGAAAGGACGTGCGGACTGTATCGGTGGGTCAGCGTGTGGTGGCCGCCAATTCGGCTCCTTGCGAGGAGTGCTTCTTCTGCCGCCGCGGTTTGCAGAACCTCTGCGAGGACCTGCTGTTCAATAACGGCGCTTATGCCGAGTACATACGCATTCCGGCGCGCATCGTGGAGCGGAACACCTACCGGATTCCTGAGCACGTCAGTTATCACGATGCGGCGCTGGTCGAGCCGCTGGCCTGCGTACTGAAGGGTTTTGAAGAGGCCGCGCCACGTCCGGGCGATACCATCGCCATTATTGGCTTGGGCCCTATCGGGCTCATGTTCGTGCGGCTGGCGCACCTTTACGGGTGCCGGGTCGTCGCCATCGGCAGGCGCCGGACGCAACTGGATCGCGCCGCCGCCATGGGCGCGCATGAGATGGTTCGCGCGGACCAGCACGCCAACACCGTGCAGGCGGTGCGCGACCTCACCGGCGGCCACGGCGCCGACATCGCGATCGAAGCCGTGGGCAAGCCGGAAACCTGGCACTGGGCGGTGGACATGGTCCGCCGCGGCGGCACCGTCAACTTCTTCGGAGGCTGTCCCAACGATAGCCGGGTGATGCTCGACACCAACCTGCTGCACTACTCCGAAATCACCTGCAAGGCCAGCTTCCACCACACACCTCTCTACATCCGCAAGGCGCTGGAGCTGGTGACTCGCGGCGACATTACTTCCCGCGCTTTCGTCAACAGTGAGGAGCCACTGGCCAATCTGCTCGAAGTGATGCGCCATCTGATGAGTCACAACGGCCATTTGAAGACGGCCATTATTCCGTGATGAGAACCGCACCCCTCACGTTCGCAGGCGAAACCGCCTGCGCCACCAAGACAAAGCCTGTGTCGGCAGGGGTGGGGCAGGCGGTTTCGCCTGCCAAAGATCTCCCTCGACCGGTGTGACGTGCTTCCGCCACGTAATTACGTGCGCTCGCCGGCCGCGCTCGCGGAGCGCTACACTACCGCGCAAGCCGAAGCCTACACGCGTTGGCTCGCCACCCAACACTACGAGAACTTTCACGTAGTGAGCTTCCTGCTGCCCAAGCACCTGCACCAGGATTTCTACAACGTTTACGCGTATTGCCGGTGGGCCGACGATCTCGGCGACGAAATGGGCGACCGCGCGGAGAGCCTGCGCCTGCTGGCCTGGTGGCGCGAGCAGCTCGACGCCATGTATGCGGGCGTTTCAACGCACCCTGTGTTTGTCGCGTTGCGCGGCACGGTAGCGCGCCACTCCATACCGCAAGAGCCCTTCGCGGATCTGATCCGGGCCTTCGAGCAGGACCAGACAGTCACACGGTATCCCACCTGGCAGGATCTGTTTGGCTACTGCCGCTTTTCCGCCAATCCGGTCGGCCGCCTGGTGCTCCACCTCTGCGACTATTCCGATGCGGAACGCCAGCGGCTCGCCGATGCCACTTGCACCGCACTGCAGCTCGCCAACTTCTGGCAGGATGTCACTGTGGATCTGGAAAAGGACCGCGTCTACATCCCGCTCGAGGTGCTGGCGCGCCACGGCTACGCCATCGACGATCTTTATGCGCGGCGGACGACGCCGGCTTTCCGCGAAGCCATGCAGGAGTGCGTGGCGCACGCGCGAGAATTCTTCATCGAGGGCTCGCCACTCTCTTCCATGGTGGACCGCCGTCTGGCGCTGGACATCGACCTCTTCAGCCGCGGCGGTCTGCGCGTCCTGGACAAGATCGCGGAACAGAATTACGACGTGCTCTCGCGGCGGCCCGCGATCTCGAAGACCGAGCGCGCCTGGCTGCTGCTCGGCTCGCTGGCGCGCGTGGCCCTCCGGCGAGCAATGCCGCTGGCGGCGTGATGACCGCGCTAGAAGAATCTTACGCCTACTGCCGCAAGGTGGCGCGCACCCGTGCCCGAAACTTCTACTATTCGTTCGTGCTGCTCTCGGGCCAGCAGCGCAACGCCATGAGCGCCATATATGCTTTCATGCGCCGCTGCGACGACCTGAGCGACGAACCCGGTGCAAACGCGGCGTCACTCGACGAGTGGCGCAAGGCGCTCGACGAAGCGCTCCAGGGCCGCTGCCAGGCACATCCGTTGCTGCAGGCGTTCCACGATACCGTGAGCCGCTACCGGATTTCGCCGCGCTATTTTCACGAAATGATCGATGGCGTGGCGTCCGACCTGGAACCCCGCCGTTTCGCGACGTTCGAACAACTGTACCGTTATTGCTACCAGGTGGCTTCCACAGCCGGCCTGGCCACCATCCACATCCTGGGATTCGATTCCCCGGAGGCTTTGCCGCTGGCTGAGAAATGCGGCGTCGCTTTTCAGCTCACCAATATTCTGCGCGATATCAGGGAGGACGCCGAGCGCGGACGCATCTACCTGCCCGCCGAGGATCTCGCCCGCTGCGGCGTGGCCGAGCAGGATATCCGCTCCGGCGTGCGCACCCCCGAGTTCATCGATCTGATGGACTTCGAGGCCGCCCGCGCGCGGGAATACTACAGGGCATCGCAGCCGCTCGTCAACCTGGTACACGCGCGCGGCCGGGCTTCGCTGCGGGCCCTGATCGCGATCTATTCCCGCCTGCTGGACCGGATTGAGCGCACCAACTACGATGTTTTTTCGCGCCGCATTTCGCTTTCCGTGCGGGAGAAATCGTGGATTGTTTTGCGTTCGCTGTTTCGGTAATTTCCAGTTCAATAGTTGCTAGACGCTCAATGAAGAGGTACCCTTACGGATAGTACCCACGCGCCGATGCTGCCAACTTCACCTCCTCCCGACCGGGCCCGCCGGCAGGCGTGCGATCCCGCGATTCGCTGCGAACAGATCCGCCTGCTGTATAAGAACACCACCCTGAGTGTCTGTGTCACCATTGCGGTAGCGTCCGTTCTCAGCTATCTCCAATGGAGCGTAATTCCCCATCAAATTGTTCTGGGCTGGCTGACATACATGGTTTTTATCTCGTTGGCGCGGTTCGGGCTCTGGCGGTTTTATCGGAATTTCAAGAATTGGCAGACAATTCGCGCATGGGGCATCCAGTTTTTCGGCGGGGCCGCGCTTGCCGCCGCCGGCTGGGGCGCCGCTGGAATCGTGCTCTACCCCCAAGACCAGTTGACGAACCAGGTCTTCCTGGCTTTTGTGCTTGGCGGAATGATGGTGGGGGCGGCCTCGGTCCTGGCTGCGCGGTTGGCGGACTTTGTGGTGTTCATCGCCTTGACCGGGCTTCCGGCCTGCCTTCGCTTGCTCTTCCAAGCCGATGATGTGCACCTCGCCATGGGTCTGCTGGCCATGCTATATACCGCGGCAACTCTGATCACGGCGTGGCAAGTGCACCGGACGATTGTTTCCTCGCTCAAGCTGCGGTTTGAGAATCAGGATCTGCTGGCAAATCTGCGAAGCTCGAACGAACACGGCGAGGTACTGAACGACAAGCTCAGGACCGAAGCAGCCGAGCGTAAACAGGCTTCCGAGGCTGTGGAAAAGAGCGAGAGGCGCCTGGAACTGGCGCTCTTTGGCGCGGACCTGGGTCTTTGGGATTGGAATCTCCAAACGGGCGAGGTGTTTTGGGACCGGCAGTGGGCAGCCATGCTTGGATACGAGTTGGAAGATCTGAAGCCCGCGCTGCCAACTTGGGAGCAGTTGGTTCATCCGGAAGACCGGGCGGAGATGAGGCGCGCGCTTCAGGAGCATCTGGACGGGCGCCGGCCGTTTTACGAAAGCGAGCACCGTATCCACACCAGGAGTGGCGAGTGGAAGTGGATTTTGTCGCGCGGCAAAATTGTCGCCCGGGATCCCGATGGGAGGCCCATCCGCATCACAGGGACGCACCGGGACGTGACGGAACACAGGAGAACGGAAGACGCGCTAAGGCAGTCACACGAAGTACTGGAGAGTCGCGTTCAGGAGCGCACCGCGAAACTGCGAGACGCCGTCGCCTTATTGCGCGAGGAGGTTGCCGAGCGCAAGCGAAGTGAACAGGAACGGGCGCGCATCGAAACTCATCTGCAGAATGCGCAGAAACTCGAAGCTATCGGAATCCTGGCCAGGGGAATCGCGCACGACTTTAACAACATCCTGACGGCGATCATAGGCTTTACGCGACTGGCCAAAGACGATCTGCCGCCGGACTTGCCGGTTCAGGACCATCTCGAACAGGTCGTCAAGGCTGGGGAGCGCGCCGCCGATCTAGTGCGGCGGCTGCTCGTTTTCAGCCGCAAAGGCGATGAGTCCGCCAAGCCCGTCGAGATCGGCCCGGTAGTCGTGGAAACTTTGCAATTGTTACGCGCGTCGATTCCGTCGAGCATCGATTTCCGGCAGGAGATCGATCCAAACTGCGGCTATGTCCTTGCCGATCCAACCCTGATACATCAGGTGGTAATGAATCTCTGCACCAATGCTTACCAAGCTATGCAGGGTTCCGTGGGCTGCCTGGAAGTGACTCTTTCTCCGATAGAGGTAGACCCGCGGCGTTCCGGTGCCCGCGTCGGGCTCCCTCGCGGAGCATACGTGGAACTGACGGTAAGCGACACAGGTCCAGGCATCCCCCCGCAGATAGCGGACAGAGTCTTTGAGCCGTTCTTTACAACCAAGGATGTCGGCCAAGGCACCGGCTTGGGTCTTGCGGTTGTTCACGGTGTGGTTAGCCGGTGCGGAGGCGCCGCGACCTTTGAGAGCGTGCCGGGCAGAGGCACGTCGTTCTACATCTATCTGCCACGCGTGCCTGCCGACCGGCCCCCAACGGCGGAGGCCCCCGGACTCTCGCCGCGCGGCGCCGAGCTTGTTCTCTTCGTGGACGATGAGGAGGACATCGCTAAGCTGGGTTCGCGGATGCTCGAAGACCTGGGATACAGGGTCACGGCGAAAACCAGCAGCCTCGCGGCCCTCCAACTGTTCACCGAGGGGCCGCACGCATTCGATCTGGTGATTTCCGACTTCGCGATGCCTAAGATGACCGGGGGGGAACTTATCAGCGCTCTGCGAGAGATACGGCCTGATATCCCCGCTATCCTCATCTCTGGTTTCCATGACGAGTTGCTTTCGCCGGAGCAAGCCATGCGCATGGAGCTTGTGGAACAAGTCAAGAAACCATTCTTGCGTTCGGACCTGGCGCTGGCGATC
>Ga0181526_10001528_pt1 | contig 21769 bp, 35 predicted proteins | sample PEATcosm2014_Bin_35_FD_119750 | JGI IMG/M metagenome (GOLD analysis project Ga0181526, IMG submission 119750) | Peatland microbial communities from MTU Mesocosm Facility, Houghton, MI, USA - PEATcosm2014_Bin06_30_metaG | ecosystem: Environmental > Terrestrial > Soil > Wetlands > Peat | place...
GCTCAATATTCCTCAGTACGGTGTCGAGAACAAGCTGATTCAATACTTGCAGGACCCCTCCAAGCCCGTCGACAAGGACACTTGGTTTGACTTTGATCGTCTGCTCTTCGATACCGGCCAAGCCACCCTTCAGCCTGCCTCCGACGAGCAACTACATAACATCGCAGCGATCTTGAAAGCCTACCCTAAGGCAAAAATCAAGATTGGAGGCTACACGGACAATACGGGCGACAAGGCTGCGAATCTCAAGCTGTCTCAAGACCGTGCCGACAACGTCAAAGCTGAACTCGAAAAATTGGGCGTCGCGCCCAATCGCCTGGAGTCTCAGGGTTACGGAGAAGACCACCCGGTTGCGGACAACAGCACGGAGGAGGGGCGCCAGAAGAATCGCCGCATCTCTCTTCGCGTTACCGAAAAGTAGCGTCAAATCGACCGACAACCTACATGCTGCAAACCCCACGCCGTTCGTGCTGCGTGGGGTTTTGCTTTGAGCGGCTCGACGACCTCCGAATTCTCCTGTGTGTACTGAGCGCGTGTGCTTTGGGAGCGGCTGTGATCTGAATCGATCAGGAAGCCGTGGTCAGCATGCTGCCTTTCCATGTACCCGTCCCATTGGTGACGGAAGCGTTGCATGTCACTCTGTCCCACATTCGCTTCCTACGCTTCTCGTGCGCCACTTCTGTTTTATCGCACGGATGATGCCGGACATCGTCGGAGATTCCTCTGTGACAGCCCCTCGATCAGCGGCCAAAAGTCATCGAGAAGGCACGTCCGCATGTGGTTTGGAGTGTTCGTTTTGAGCCTTCAAACTTCCTTCGACGTACTCTGCCACTGATCGCGCGACAAACTGGTTTCCCAAAGGAGAAAGATGCATCCACTTGTCGATGTAAACCGGTTCCTTTACGGAATCAAAAATGTTCCCCAGAAACATGAATTCACCATCCGTCTGCGCTCGCCTCTCCGCATTCTGATAGACAGCAGTTAAAATATGAAAGGTGCCTTTTGTGGCCTCGTTATCCGCAATTCTCACCTCGAATGGATCAAGTGTCTTGTTTCCATAAACAAAGGCCGGTTGCCAGAAGCAGAAGACCCGAAAACCATAAGCTTCGCCAAGGATTCGCGCGATGCGCAGATTCGCTTCGTAATTATCAATCGTGGCCGCAGCTCTTGACCTGGTCTCCTCAGCTCCTGGTTCGGCTGCACTCGATCGCCGTAGAGAATTAACGGCACTCAGTGCCAACTGCAAAGCGGACGAATTTCGCAGAAAATCGATCCTGCCAGCAAGTGAACCTTCCACCCGCGCCTTAATATTTGCGAGGGACATGTGCGCGCTCGGAACTCCAGGCGAAACTGCTCCAGCGAAGGAATCATTCAAGCCGTCATAAAAAACGACGATGCCGGGGCGTCTTCCTATTTTTAGTTGTTCGATCAGCAGCATTACTTCTTGATTCGTTACATAGCCTTCTGCACCAAAATTGGTCACTTCCATGCACCCTAGCCCTGCGGAGTTCAGGTCCCGCGACACGAAGGATGGTAAGGTCGCCCAATCCGGAACACCTGTACCGTATAGAGTTGAGCCCCCGAACATCCAGACATCGATCCCCGGTTGTTTTTCACAGCCAACGGGGTTCGCTGTTCTGCGCAAGGTACCATTCGGACTCTCGTCGGTATTTATGTATTTGCTGTGCCACGGTGCCACTCCCCAGATTCGGAAGGGTTCATAACTGCCATGTTGCGACTTCCAGCGCGACTTTTCCTCTTTCCAGAATTCTGACGTCCAGGGATATCCGTCATAGGCAGGGCTGGTGTCCGCAAAATTGTCCTGAGTGTCGGGCCAAGCCCAATGATAAGCAGAAAGCAGGACGAAAGCCCCGAACTCCACAAGTAAACTTACGATGATTAAGCTGATGACGGCATATCCAAAGAAGGCAATGAATGGCCGTAATCCCACTCGCCACACCCTCATTCCGCCCTCCTCGAACTTGCCCAAAGGGATCGTTCCAGTTCCATTTATGCTCCAATCGCTCGCCTGGCGCATATCAGGAGGTCTTCTCAATCAGGAAATCGCCAATCACAAGGCACTCCATTTCGCTCCTGAAAAATGTGCTTACGGCATCAGCGGGGGTGTTCGCCAAAGACTCGCCTTTAAGGTTAAACGAGGTGTTGAGAATAACCGGAACTCCGGTCGCTTGGCCGAATCGTTCGATCAAGTCGTAGTATCGCTGGTTTTGTTTTCGGGAAACGGTCTGCACACGCGCTGTACCGTCTACGTGTGTGACCGCGGCCAAATTCTCACGCTGATTTTCCTTCGTCGGCACTACATAAAGCATGTACCGCGCTGGATAGTGTTTCCTCGCCTCGGGCAGTTCGAAATAGAATTCTGCCTGCTCCGCCAGCACTGAAGGGGCGAACGGCCTATAAGGCTCGCGGAATTTGATCTTGGAATTTACAACCTCTTTCATCTCAGCATTACGTGGGTCCGCCAGGATACTGCGGTTTCCGAGTGCGCGCGGTCCCCACTCGGATCGCCCTTGAAACCAGCCCACAACTTTTCCCCGCGTTAATTCCCTCACTACCCGGTCCAGCAGTTCATCTGTATTCTCCACCCGCCGGTGAGCAATGCTCTGCCGTATCAGAGAAGCGCTTATTTCAGCCCCAGAGAATTCCTCCCCCCAATACGCGTGCTCCAGGCAGAAGCTCCTTGGCCTTCCCAAAAGTGAGTGATACGCCCATAGCGCCGCCCCCAAGGCACCGCCTGCATCCCCCGCCGCAGGCTGGACAAAGATTTCCTCAAAATTCGTTTCGCGGAGGACGCGACTATTGGCAACACTGTTCAGTCCTACGCCGCCCGCGATGCATAGCTTCTTCAACCCTGTCTCCTTGGATAGATTCCGGGCCATTCCTACCAGCAATTCCTCCGTGACATGTTGGACGCTGGCGGCGATATCCGCATAGTGCTCGTTGATTCGACACATTTCCGCGTAGTTTGCAGGCGGCTGGCCGAAGCATTTTGGGTAAGTGCTCGAGCACGTAAAAAAAGGCATGTCCGATGGCCGCGCCTCTCCGAAAAGCTCGGTAAAGCGGCCGTTGAACATGCAGTCGGCAGAGTAATGAAAGCAAAAATAGTCCATATCGAGTGCGAACGACCCGTCGGCATTTTGCCGCACGAGTTTCCAAACCTTGTCGGCATAGCGAGGCCGTCCGTACGGCGCCATGCCCATCACTTTGTACTCTCCCTCGTTCACTTCGAACCCCAGGAACGCAGTGAATGTGCTGTACAGCAGTCCTAAAGAATGAGGAAATTCCATTTGCTTCGTAAGTCGTATCTGATTGTCTTCACCCACTCCGCAGGCCGTGGTGACCCACTCTCCTACGCCATCCACCGTGAGTATGGCTGCTTCCGTAAAGGGAGAACAAAGAAAGGCGCTCGCGGCATGGGAGAGATGATGCTCTGAGAAGAGCACCCTTTTTCGGTCGATCCCTAATTCGGACTGCAACGTACCGGCAACCCAAAGTTTATCGAGAACCCAGCCAATCATGGATTCGCGAAACACTTTCAGAGACTTCGGATACGTCTGGAGAACGGACACGAGGATACGGTCCAGCTTATTAAAAGGTTTTTCGAAAAACACAACGTAGTCCAGGTCTCGGCCGCGGATTTTGCCCACTTTCAAACAGAACCGGATGGCGTTTTGAGGAAAGCTGGAATCGTGTTTCACTCGCGAAAAGCGCTCCTCTTCTGCCGCCGATATGAGCTGGCCGTCCTGCAGAAGAGCGGCTGCGGCGTCATGGTAGTAGCAGGAAACCCCTAGGATATTCATTAGGTCACTGTTTTTGAGCCCAAGGCATGTCGACAGTTCGTTGCGGGCGACCCTGCCACTCCGTCGGCGGCTCGGTAATGCGAAGTGTATCTGCAAACAACCGGGCGCAGATACCGAACGGAAGCAGCACGGCGCTATAGAGAATGGTCAATAGCACGCGCGCCTGGAAAGTGCCGACCCGATGGGCCAGCCGTGCCCAGGATTTCCACAGGGCCTGGACCTTGTCTTGGGCGCTCTTTCTCATGCACTGTCACCGTATCAATGAGAACTAAAAAAATGGGTACAGAAACGGCGCGAAAGCCGAACTTTGCGCCAGGATAATCAGGGCCGCCGCCAGCAGCACTACGATAATCACAGGCAGCATCCACCAGTGCCGGTGGCCCTTGAAAAAAATCACAAGTTCGCCTGCAATTCCAAATCGCCTTCCGGCTGAGCGAACGAACCCCATCTTCTCTACCCTCCTCGTTAGCAGGCAATTCAGTCGGGTCTCCTGTGAGTACTGAAATGTTAGGACCGAACGAAACGAGATTTGTCAGATTTGTGTCACCCTAATGTCAAATGGATGTGTCTTCACACCCGGGACCTAAAGCAGGCCGCTCGGCCACGGCACGGATGCTCTGCTATTGCCGGCGGACGGGTGCGGTGGGCACAACCAGTGCACTTGGGCAAATCAAAGATTCTGGGCTTAGTTGAGGATCAAATGAGTGGTGGATAATTTGGCTGGGAGGCCTGGACTCGAACCAGGATAGCCAGATCCAGAGTCTGGAGTCCTACCAATTGGACGACCTCCCAAAAACCCAATGTTTATGCGGCGATTCACGATTTGCGACCCTTCGCCGATTTGAGAACTTGACCCAAACTTGACCCTATCTCGGCGACCGCCTGCACCTTCTCCGTCGTGTCCGTGATGTCGTAACGCTTGAAGACTTCGTTGGTCTTGTGCCCTGAGATGCTCATTGCAAGCACTTCGCCGAAGCCTGCCTTCCGAAGATTGCGAACCGCAGAGCGGCGCAGGTCATGCGGGATTAGACCCGAGTACAGACCATATCCGCCGTTGACCTTGGATGACTTGTCCAACGTGCCGAGTCCTGCCTTCACGCACGCGCTCTGCCATGCCTTGCGGAAGGTTCCAACTGGAAAGAGCAGACCGACGCGCTTTGCCTTCGGCGTCGCGTTCAACATCTTGACGAGTTCGTCGCACAGGGGAATCGTCCGTGCTTTCCTGTTCTTCGTTTGCTCGGCTTGCACGCTTATGACTTTCTCGGCGAGAGAGACCTGCGACCAACGCAACTTCTTCGCTTCGCCTGACCTGCAACCTGTAGTGTACAGGAACAACACGAAGGCTCGCAAACGTTCGGGTAGCGCGAAGAACAACTTTGCGAAGGCATCATTCTCAAGGAATCCTTGACGGGCGTCAGGCTCCTTCAGGTGTGGGAAGTGTGGAACCTTGATGTCTTTGTCGCGGGCGAGAAGGTTCAGCATCCGACGTAGAAGAGCGAGATTGCGGTTGACGGTGCTCGGCGATGCTCCATCTTTCAGGCGACGGTCAACGAACGCTTGCAGCACTTCCGCGTTGATGTCCACGACGGGACGACCCGAGAAGAACGCGTCAACATGTTCCAGACCCCACACGGTGACGGTGCCGTCAGACTTCGTGACGAGTGACGCAGCGTCTTCGTTCTTGTAGTCGGCGAGAACGAGAGCGCGACCTTCTTCGTAGCGAATCTTTTTCAGGTCCGAAGGGTCGGGCATGTTGAACGCGGTGCGACCCTGCATCTTCTGAAGTTTGCCGAGTGCTTCCTGCTTGATTGTCGTGCCTGTACTGCGACGCTTGCCGTTTACTTTTGCATACCATATCTCACTAGGCGGATTGGCGTGCAAGAACGGTTGAGAGAGACCGCCTGACCCGCGTTCGCGGCGCGGCTTCGCTTCCTTCTTCGGCTTCGGCATCACTGCGAGATTCTTTGCGGTGTCCATGTGTCTTGCTCCTTACTTCACGGCGGCGGCTTCGGCGGCGTCTTCTGCGAACGCCTTCCCGTCTTTAAACGTGCGTGCTATCTCAAAGTACATTCTACGGAACAGTTCCCCGGTGCTGCTTTCTGGCATTCCTGAAGGCTTGCATACCACTCGTCAAATATTCCACCATCTCGGGAAAGAGTATGTACGGCTTCAAAGATTGCAACGTTGCCCGCTCTCGCCTGCTTTTCGTGTCTGTTCATCGGTGTTACTCCCTTCAAGAACAGCGTAACAGACTCTAGGGTCAAGGTCAACTAGATTCTTTGACCCTATTAGTACCAGTACCAATCCATCACAGCACGTTGCGTGCCAAACCGTAAGAAAGTTCTTGACAAAACAGGAGAAAGAGAGGAGAATAATGACAGTGGTGAAGTGCTCTGACCGCTGGAACGCTGGCACAAGCGGAATACTCGCAGACACTTCAAGCAGCCCATGTCGGTAAGCAAGCGCCAACCACGTTAATACTACCGTGGCTCTGATTCGCGTAGCAAGTCCCTACTCTTAGAGATAGTGGACACCCGAGAACCGAGAGCAAATGCTCTCAAGGTTCGGTGTCCATTGTCTCAGAAGCCTTCCGTAGTTCCCACAGTACCTGTCCCTGAAACACTCTCGGTTCCAATTCCACAAGCAGCGGCAATGCTCGGCACGTCGGTCAAAGCTGTGCGTCGCCTGCTCGCGCACAAAGACCTTCCGAAATACAAACTCGGGAAGCGTTACCTGATACCCGTTGACGCGTTGCGTTTGTTCGTGCGCAAGGCGGCGGCGTGATGAAGACCAACACCGCACCGACCGAGACCACGACCGAGACCGCACCGACCGAGACCACGACTGCACCCGTGATGTTGGCAGACGTGGAGTATTTGAGGTTCGGCGAGCGTTGGTGCTCGCGCTATGTACCAACCAACACACACAGTAGAACCCACCGCGTTACTGCGTGGGGAATCCGCGACTGTGCGAACCACGGTAAGAGAATCAAGGTTAAGCAGCGTTTCAGTTCTAGGCAGGAAGTAGAAGAGTACCTGCGCACAACTCCTGCACCCGATGCCAAGACCATTGACACAACACCGTCGTTTACTGAACAGGTGAAGCGCGACCAAGAGAACGCGACCACAGTCGCACCGACCGAGACCCCAGTCAAACCGACCGAGACCCCGACCGAACCCGTGATGATGTCCGACGTGCAGTGTACACACTTCACCAAGCACAAGAAGCCGAGACCGTTCCAGGCTCCACGCTATCAGGCTTCTTATTCAGGTTACGGCACGTATGGTATTCACGACGCGCTCACAGGCGAAGACCTTGACGTGACGTTCAAGAAGGAATGGGAACGCGACCGCTATCTGGACACAACCCCCGTGGGCACAACCCCCGCACCGACCGAGACCGAAGATTCCCAGTCCCAAATTGGGACTGACGCGGACACAACCCCCGCACCGACCGAGACCGCACCGACCGAAGATTCTCAGTCGCCAGTGGCGACTGACACACCGACCGAAGTAGATGCTTGGCTCTCCACGAACTACAGCACTTTTTCCGAACTCAAAGTCTGCGAGCAGATGCGGCGGTCAGAGACGAAAGGCTATAAGGAACGGCACACCGAACTCGTCAAGCGTGTTGCGCATCTCATCGCAGACTTTCAGGCGAAGTGCGGAGACTCACGCGAAGCGTTGAAGGCTCTCGCGAAGGCGTGTGCCGTGAACGTCGCGACCATGTACCGATGGAAGCGCGTCGGTGACGGCAAACCTGCAAGGAAGCCAGCGAAGCAGACCGACACGGTTCGCGAGACCTGCACTGTGATTCGGAGAAAAAGCGAATGCGCGTTCGGTCAATACATCTGCGTCAACAGTAGCGGCGACTATGCCTTCGGCGAATTGTCTCACGCAATCGCGACCGCAGCGAATGACGAAGACGACGAGTTCCCTTTGTCTTCGCACTTGGCACACATAGTGAAGGGTCTCAACAGGCGGCGTGCGAAGGAACTGCACACAACACTTGAAGACCTTGAAGTCGTCAAGGTCTCTGCAACCTATCGGCTCTCCCCGGCAGAGAAGGCGGCGAAGCCATGAACCGCGTACACGCATTGCGTCTTGTGCAAGGGGGTCACAGCGACATAGGCGAGTTTAGTTCGCTGTGGCGACCCAAGATTCCCGAAGCGGGAACCGTTGACCGTCTAATCCACGACTACGCCGAATCGTTGAAGAAGAAAAAGCGCAAGCGGCAGAAGAAAGCGGTGCAGTCGTGAAGTATCCGCACCAAGACCGCGTGAACGGTCGGCGGCACTGCGACCACCTGAAGAACCATCTCAACAACGGTTCACTACAAAAGTACATGCGAGAGCACGGTGCCGTGACGGTTGAAGGCAAGAAGGTCACTGACTCGCGGCTTGTCCCGCAAGTGTGCTGCCCGCTGTGTCTAGAAACACCCCGACCGCGACACGGTAACGAAGGAAAGTTCGGACAGTTCGCACCGCCCGAAGAAGGCGACGGCAACCCGACGCTCGCAGTTGAGCACGCCAACTCAACCTTTGATGCTTTTGACAACGCGACCGCGAAGGAAGACAAAGACGCGGCGCTCGCACAGCGCACCGCGACGAAGACCGTTGAAGGCGAGCAAGGTCTCGCATTCGCAGACTTGCAAGGCATGTCTTGCAGACCGATGCCGAAGGCGAGACATCACGACCGTTGGGCACCGTTCAGGACGAAGGAGAGACTCGTTGAGTGGCTGAAGGATTACATGTCCAAGGTTGCGAAGCCAAAGCCACTACACGAACAGCGGCGGCTGTTTTATGTGATGTCACGTTGGCTCGTCGTTGGCGAGCGGTACTTCATCAATGGATGGGAAGCGCACGACATTTGGTCAGAGAACATGCGGGACTTTGAGAGCGACAGAGCGGTTGAAGGTGTCATCGCACGGATGCGGGAAGCATTTCGTGAGTACCAGCGATGGCAGACAGTAGAGAGGGAAAGAGCGCGCCAAGAGCGCGAGCAGTTGGTGAGTACCAGCGATGGGTCACAGTGAGCAGGGGGAGAGCACATCATGCAACCTATATTGAGCTTACGAATATCAGAACGCGGCGTTGAAGAAGTCGGCATGGTCACTGACCGACCTTCTGTAGATGCGCGGAAGCTGGAACTCTTGGAGCGCATCGCGCCTGCTCTGCGCGACTTTGACGCGGCAATTAAGCGGGCGCAGGCGGCGAAGTCGTTCGCTAAGTGAATTTGTCCGACTGCCTGACGGCGGGTCGGCACAGGAGATGAAAGGATGTTCGTACAAGAAGAGCACGAGAAAAAGTATGCGCTCACGCCTGAATCGGAGAAGCGTCTATCGTGGGCGCTTATTGCACACGACCCTGTGTTCATTGACGAAGCGGAAGCAGCACGGTTGCTGAAGCTGTCGCAGGACACGGGAGACAACCGAGAGTTTCACAGGATGCTTGCGCGGGCGGTCGGCAAGTTCATTGAATACCACAAGCAGAGCGGGCACTCTTGCGTTGAAGGCTTGTCGGCAGAGGAACTCGTCCTTGCGATGACCCTGTTGCAGTTGAACTATCAACTGCGAGCGGGCGACGTTGACGAAGAAGGGATGCCGACTAACTGACATGAGTAAACACACAAAGGTAGTTCGCGGCATCAAGTTTGACCCCGTGAAGTTGCGCGGCGGTGAGGAGTGCTCTTGGAGGAAACACTTTAGAGGGTTGTTGCGTGATGTCGTGAGTTATCTGGACTTGCTCGCAAATAATGACCCTGAGAGATTCGTCTTTGCTCGCGTTGAAGACATCATCAAACACACGCAGAAGTTGAAGGACACACCGTACAACAGACGACAGGTTGAGTACGCGCTCGCGTACCTTCGGAGTCAGTGGATTGTCAGCGGTATCGTCACGCGGCTTCGCTTCGGAGTATGGCACGAAGGTCGCATCGTCACGCCACACTATGCAATGTGCTCGTTGAACGAGAAGGGTCAATGTATGCGGCGCAGTCGGACACCCGAAGGTCTACAGACCAAATGGCACTTCGTGAAGAACGAGCGCGGCGGCGGTTGCGCGGCGGTGTGGATTCACACGGCGCGAAATGGTGCGGGTTGCGGTGCGGGTTGAAGTGCGGGTTGAAGTGCGGGTTGAAGTGCGGGTTGAAACGGTCAAACAGTGCGGGAAAGAGTGCGGGAAAGAGTGCGGGTTGAAAAGCTGTAACACGCTGACTGCGAACGTGTTGCGCTCGCGGCGCTGAAAACCTGCACGGGAATCGCGCAATGTTTCGCACACTCTAACCCTCTTAACTCTTTTAACTCCTTTAACTCTATAACAAAGAAAGTAAGTAAGAGGGAGAGGTATGGAGAGGGAGACTCGCTGACGCTCGTCAACGGCTTTCTTTCTTTCTTTTGACTGGCAGGGCAAAGCGCAGGGTCGGAAGTACTCGGGAGTTCACAGGAGACGGCATGAGCGAAGCAAACGAAACTTTAAGCGAAGCCGACGCCGAACGCGTTCGGCAAGAGGAAGAAAAATTCAAAGCAGAGCACAACCGCGAACCGAACTTCTTTGACCTTATGCTAATCGCGGTTCAGGTGCTCGGATTCAACGAGAAAGAAGGAATGGAACATGGACAGGGAACAGGAAGCAGCGAAGCGGCGCGAACTGAGACGCCGAACACTTGAAAGATTAAACGCGGGTGAAGTGATTTGCTTTGACGTTGAGAGACACCTGACGCTCGCTTGGTTGTGCATCTCGCTTCGTGAAGAAGGAATCGCTGAGACAGAGCAGGTCGGCTCGTACTTGCGTGCTTGGGCGAAGGCGGCAGCACCATGCACGGGGGAATAAACTACGGCACAAACTGGGGTGACATCGGCGGCGCTGTTGGCTATAGCGAAGACCTAGACGAAGACAGCTTACTGGACTATCTCGCACAGGTGCTCGCTGAAGACGCGGCAAGCATACAAACATGCCGTGCCGAAACACCGAAGAGAACGCGGAACAGCGAACCGAAGCGGTCAACAAGTAAAGAGCGCGAACGCGAGCGCGTCACTTGGGAACTGTACACCTTGCTGACGATGGGCACTTGCGGCTTGTCGCTGTCATCGCTCTCGGGAATGACAGGCGCAGCAATGCCAGTTGTGCGGTCGGCAGTTGATTTAATGGAAGCTCGGGGATTAGCAGTGCTCGCGAGAAAGTCGCGCATGCTGTTCAGGACTGACCCAACAAGGAGAAACGACAATGCAGCAACTTGACCACGTAACAGAAAGAACCTTCGTTGAAAGACTGCGCGAGAACGAAGCAAAGCGCGAAGCGGTCGGCAGAGAACTTGAAAGCATCGTTACTGACATCGTAGCATGCGGCGCGACAGCGGCAGAAGAGCAGGAGATTGCAACGTGTGCAGGTCTGAACGATGAGTCAACCGTTGCATACATGGTGAAGCTGAACGCAGCAAAGCAGGCGCGGAAGTGAGCACGGCGGCATTGCTAGGTGCTGCCTTAGTGCAGACGGCTTTTCTGTGGATGCTGGCTCAACACCGACGCCAAAAGATGAAAGTGAGAACGAAATGACTTCATACGAGTTTCTGCGAGCGTTGGTGCTCGCGATGGTCGTTGACTTGATTCTCGTCGCGGCGAACTGCATCGCGTTCGTTATTCGGTCGGCGTATCGGCTGAAGTGGAAAGTGCATTGCTGGAAGTTGCGGCTCGGGATTTGGGCGATTGAACAAAGGGAGAAAATAAAATGACGGCAAGAGAGCACAAGGAACTTAGCAAGTGCATTCACGACTTGGAGCACGTCTTCGTTGCAGACGCGCTCAACCCGAAGCACTCACGATTCCATCGCGAGCAAAGCGCGATTGCAGCGGGTCAGGAACTCACGCGAATCTTGACGCTGTTCGGTGTTGACGGCGAAGAAGAACGCGCCAAAGTCTTGCGGGTAAAAGTACAGGTGAAACACCGTGCCTACCGCACCGCCTAAAGATTGCCTGCGCTGCCACAAAGCGACGACTGACGGGAACGTGTGCAAAGAGTGCAAGGCGAAAACGAAAACAGAGCGCGACAACAGCGTGAAGCATCTCTATGACTCGCGTGTGTGGCGCTCGCGGTTCAGTCCGATGATGTTGCGATTAAATCCAATCTGTCAAAGGTTAGACGACGACGGCAAGCAGTGTGACCGACCTGCAACTGTCGTGCATCACCTACGGTCGCCGAGAGAATGTCCGACGCGATTCCTTGACCCGACAAACGTCGTGTGTGTGTGCGAACGTCATCACCCGCCCGATGCAGGCACGCCAAATTGGAAGCCGTTTGACGGTGTGTCAGGCGACTACGTGAAGACAAGAACACCGAAGCCGAGTTTCTGAAAACAGGACAACCAAGAAGAAGTGACACGCGATTCCCAAGCGCGACCGTGGAACGTGTGTGCAGTGGGAGAATAGACGCAATGAACGCGAATACAGGCAAGGGATGGACAGACGAAGAGGAAGCGACGTTTGCCAGCATCATGCGGATTGCTCGCTTTGGTCGTATCGCAGCGATTCAACTGTTTAGGCGTTGCAGGTCAAACCATACCAAGGCGTTGAAGCTGGCACAGGACAACTACGGTCTGTCAGACGTGCAGGTTGCGGCATACGAGAGCACCAAGGCGGCACGGCTCGCGGGACTGTCCAAGGCAAGGCAGAGACGCGCTTTAAATAGGCAGATTCAACAGACAGGAGTCGCAGCCTGACGCGCAGCGTGCACGGACGCATCTTTAGGCTACCCCCACAGCAAGACGTGAGCCAACAGGCAGCATGACCCGCATAAACACAGGCGATTAGAGGGGTGCGACGGCGATTCTGGTAGTTGCACCCTACCACGTCAGAAACGATGGCAAATCGCCTGTTATTGACGGGTTTGAAGCAGGAAAACAGGACAAATGAACCGTTCTGAACGGTCTGTCACGACAGAACAGAGCGACCGACCGCGAGCGACCGAGAGCGCATCAAGCATGACTCGCCCGTAAGTCATTGACGGATGGCGGGGTTGTTTTTCCCCAATCTTTTACCCTGACGTGCACGCGTGCTTTCGCTGGCATAAAAACCTCAATTTATTTCAACCGAAAATATTGTCAGCGGCTTATTCCAAGGTTTTTCAAAACCCTTTCAGGTGGGAATCACGGCACGTTGCCAGTGCCAACAAACAGGAGTGACTCAACAATGGGCAGACCACAAAAGTCCGAAGAATGGCACAGGCTCGCAGGCACGCGGGCGAAACCCAATCAGAGAAACGAGCATGACCGCGAGACCGACGCGCCAACCATTGAACGCGGCAAACCTAAAATGCCGAAAGACCTGACCGAGAGTGAGCAACTTTGCTGGAAGCAGACCTGCAAGATTCTGAAAAGCAGGGGCTGTCTCTCCAAGGGAGACTCCGAGAGTCTTGAATTATATTCGCGAGCGAAGGCTCGGTACTTGAGCGTGCAGAAAGAACTCGGCACGGCGTACGTCATCTCTGAAGAACGCTTCAGCAAGTCAGGTGACCCGTACACCGTCCAAGTCAAGAATCCGTTGTTGGCTGTTCTTGAGCAGTGTGAGCGAGCACTTCAGACGATGGCAAGAAGTTTGTGCTTGACGGTCGCCGACCGTCAGAAAATCAAGCGCGTGAAGAACGCACCGAGTCAAGAAAAATATATTCCGAAGGAAGGCACTTACGGTGCCCTGCTTCCTCACTTGTTTAATGAGCGCGGGAAACTGAAAGGGACAGCATGCTGACACAACTCTCAGAATCACAAGCGAAGCACGCACGCGTTCTTTTGCTCGTCGGCTTGTTAGACGTGACCATGACACCTTGGCAAGCGTACGACCTGTACTACAACAAAATCCTGCCTCTCGTGCACGCGGACCTGACGCGGGAAATTCACGAATTGCAAGACACGAAGCGCGCCGAAGGCGACCCTGAGTGGTATCAGTGGAGCATCTCGGTTGAGGATTATCTCTCGGCGCAAGACGCCGACTTCATGAAAAACCTTCGCGAAGAACTGAGGAAACAACTATGAGCACCAAAGACCTAACAGGGTTGTCCAACATCGTCAGCGTCAAGATGTCGGGCATGGATGAACTCATCAAGCAAATGGAAGACGTACTCCCGAAGAAGGTGCGGCAGAAAGTCGTCAAGGATGCAGTGACCAACGGTTGCGACATCCTGCTTTGGGCAATGAAGAAAGAGTGTCCCGAGTACATGGGCAACGACCCCGACGAACCTGCGGGAATGATGGCTGACGCTCTTTCATTTGTTGTGCGCAGACCACGCGGTGAAGACTACGCGGTCGGGTATGTTGGTCCGAACAAGTACAGCATCTACCCGCGTGTGTTGAAGCAGGAATGGTCAAAGAAGAACGGGAAAACCGTCAAGGTGGACTATCACCGCAAGGTTATGACGGCAGCGCGTTACGTGGAGTTCGGAACTTCTCGCGGCAATGCAAACCCGTTCATGCGTCGCGCTTTCGTTTCGTCCAAGGATGCAATCGTGGACGTAATGCAGACGATTATCAAGAAAGCTCTCGGGTTGCGATGAGACAACGAATAGACCTTACAGGAAAGACATTCGGCAGACTCGCGGCGGTGACGACGTGTCGCACTTCATAGACATCACAGGCGAAGAGTTCGGAAGATGGCGCGTGTTGTATCTATACGGATTCCACGAAAGCCTCTACCGCGATTCACACGGCAGAATACACTTTGACCGCAAGGCAGTCTTCGTCTGCCAGTGCAAGTGCGGCACAGTTCGCAACGTAATCTCTAACAACTTGAGGCGACACACATCAACATCCTGCGGGTGCAAGCGCGTGGAGACGTGCAGAAAGAACATGCGGGAAAACATTCAACCTTTAAGTGTGAAAGCGCGACAGCGCAAGGAGAAAACGAAATGAGTTTCTTTAAGAAGGAAGTAGCAACAAGCACCGACAAGTTAGTCTCGGCACAGTTCGCGGTCATTGACGAAGCTGTTGACGTGATTGCCAAGTCGGGCGCGACGCTTGAAGACATCATCGCGGCAACCACTCCGATGCAGTACGAAGTCCGTCACGCCGTCATGTTGTCAGTTGTCGGCAAGCGGTTACAGTTGCCGTGCCCGCAGAATTTCGTGCAGCCTGAAACGCACAAGTTTGATTGGCAACGCGGGAAGAAGTCATGAGCCAACGCGCAAAGTTGTCGGTTCACGAATCCGCTCACGCCTGTCTCAGAATTTTATTGGGCGGCGACAATGCTCTTGAGTATGTGACAGTCAACGCGGACAACCCGCACGCACGACCGACGCGAGTTCTTGCCGATGCAGACGAGCACGTCGTAACTGTTGCGGGTATCGTCGCAGAGTTCGCCTTCTATCCCGAAGAGTCCAAGGTCGGGCACTTCGGCGGCGATGACTTAGAGCGTGTTGCAGCGTGGTCAAAAGAAGACGAGCGCGCAGCGATAACACGGGCAAAAGAACTTGTGCGCAAGCACAGCGCGGCGATTTGCAAAGTTGCCGACGAACTCTTAGCAACGGGCACCGTCACAGGCGCTCGCGTCAAAGAGATAGTCGGCGGCTGAAGCATACCCCGCAAAGAAAGGAGAAAAGCATACATGGGCAAAAACAAAATCCCACAAGTAAACGGCAAGACTCCACGTCCTGCACAGGAATGGTGGAACCAACAGAACACGGTCGGCATCGGTAAGCAGCACATTCCTTCGGCTCGCGAAGTTGTCAACGCAGCAATCGCGAAGCCGAAGGCTAAGAAGTGAGCAGTAGACGCAAACGGCTCGCGTTCCGTTCTTAGCGCGAAATAAACAGACAAGTGAGGAAGAAGTATGTCAATGAAACTTGAGCGGCTGTATCTGCAAACGGAACTTCGTGCTCTCGGCGAAGAAGACGAAGAAGACGAAGAAGACGAGTTTGCAATAGAAGGATATGCGGCAACGTTTGATGGCGAAGCAGACCTTGGAGACTTTCGCGAACGCTGCAACCCAAGATGCTTCACACGAGCATTGCAGGAAGGGCAAGAAGTGCGGTGTCTTCGGAACCACGACCCCAACTTCGTGCTCGGCAGAACAAAGAATCGCACCTTGCAGTTGATGGCGGACAATCGCGGCTTGCGGTTCCGTTGTCAACTGGACAGGAGCAACCCCGAACACCGTGCAACGCATTCCATGATTCGCAGGGGCGACTTGGACGGCTGTTCTTTTGCTTTTCTGCCAAATAGGAACGGCGGGGATACGTGGAGTCAGGTACGCGGTGCGGACGGCAACTTGTACGCATTGCGCGAGCTTCTGGACGTAGACCTGCAAGACGTTTCAGTCTGTACATACCCTGCCTACAATTCCACTTCTGTTCAAGCACGCTCGGCGCTCTTCTTTCCCGATGGACAATCGGCAGAGATGCGCAGCGCGATTGAGCAACACAGGAGCAACAACTCGTTGCGTACGGATTCTCCCGACGCACCAAGTCAAGAAGAGTTAGAGAGACAACTGAGAGCGATTCGGCTTTGGTAGTAAACGGCTCGCGTCCCGATACGGCGCGAAATCAAAAAGAAGGAAGTAAACAGTAATGGACATGACTAAAGCAGCTATCCTAGAACTCGGCGATTTGCAGCGGCGTGCAGCAATTCTCGCTCGCGGCGATGCGAAAGACCGTGCAGAGTCAAACGTTCTTCAAGCGCAAATGAAGAACATTCGCGAATTGGGTTTGTCGTCTTTGGAAATGGGCGGCGAGTACGCCATTGCCAAGACCGACGCTCTGTCGCGCTCGCTTCGCGGTCGCGCAACAAACTATACACAGCACGACGTTGAGCGGCGCACGGCGCTGTTTAACAAGTGGCTGACAAGCAAAGACAAGAGCGTTGAAGCAGAACTTCGCGCAACGGACATGCTCGGCAGACCGACAGGCGTGTCGTATGTCGGCGGTTCGGGTTATCTTGTCCCGCCCGCGTTCAGTTCTCTCTTCTTTGCAGGACTTGCGCAGGTTGACCCGCTGTTAGATGCAGACAACGTGACTCTTGAAGTCACGGACGGTTACTCCTTCGCAGGCGAACAAATTCCGTCTTGGGACTTGTCGTCCTTCTCGGCGGTTCGGGTTGGCGCAGGCGCGAGCGACGGCGAAGCAATTCAACAGACGGCGCAGACCGTTCCGACGACGGCAGCAAATACGCTGTCCGGGTATGTCTACAAGTGTACCTTGAGCGTGGCTATGGAGCTTTTTGATGATGTTTCTGAAGCCTACCTCAACGACAAACTTTCCACGGCGTTCAGTATTGGTATGGGGCGCGGCGTGGGCGTTGACCTTGTGCTCGGCACGGGCGGCAGCATGATGCAACCAAGCGGTTTGCTACCGTTTGCTTATAACACGGGTCTTACAATAGGAACGGGCAGCGAGCAGGCGGGAAACCAACCAAGCGGAAACTTCACGGCGCAGGATTTAACGAGACTCTATTTTAGCCTTAACAGAGCTTGGCGTGCGTCTCCCCGATGTGCCTTCGTTTGTGCTGACGAAACCTATCAGCAAATACGACTCGCAACCGACAACTTCGGTCGTCCTTTGCTCAACGTCACCGACGACGGCGAACGGCTCTTCGGCAAGAAAGTCTTGGTTGCTCCTAGCGTCCCTTATGCGAACGGTTCGCCAATCGTTCAGGGAAAAATCATTTTCGGCGACTTGAGCAGGTTCGTCGTTCGTTGCACTACTCTCGCGATTCAGAAGTCAATGGAGAACGTTTCCGCGATTGAGAAGGGCGAGTACGACATGATTGGGCGGCTTCGCTGCGACGCGGCGATTATTGACCCGACGGGCGGAACTGCAAACAGTCCCATCGTCTTCGCAAGCACGAACTAAACCACAACAACAATTCAACCGAGTGGGGCGAGTCTGTGTCTCAGACTTGCCCTGCTCGCTTTTCCCACGGAGACGAACATCATGGAAACGAAGTACACCTTTAACGGAATTAAGAACAGTGACGCCGAGTCTGCCGTCGGCTTGCTCGCTGTCGTTGTCAGCGTCGGTGCAGACTTTTATTTAGTGAAGCCAAAGGGCAGACGCATGAATGCTTCCTTGCAAGGGCACAAGGTATGGGACGCGTTCGCCGTGCACGAACTAAAGTTCGGGGATTTAATTGTCTGCGACGTGGAACGCGGCGCGACTGGGAAGGATGTTGTTACCGCGTGCCGTGCGTGCTCTGAGGAAGAGTACGAGCGTCGTTGAAAGAATTTGCCGTCGCTCCCGACTCTAGTCTCTCTAGTGCCATGACGACGGCAGGTCCGCTTCCCTTGGTGGGGTTGCGCGTGCTCATCCACGCACACGGTCGCAAGAGATTGCGCGCTGAACCATCGTTGCAGACCATGCACAGAAATACCGCTGACGTTTCTCAAATGCGATGATGTCGTTGAAAGACGACGAGCAGAGAGAGCGTCAGCGGCTTTTGTGTTTCAGGGGAGGGAGTGGCAGAATGCCTTACAGTAAGCGTTGATGAAGTGGCAGAAGAGCCGTACTGGGAGTCAGATGAAATGGATTGGGTGCACCGCGAGTATGGCAAGGGACAGATAGACCGCGCAGGTCAACTGTTGTCTTCGTGGTGGGTCGGTAAGGTGAAAGAAGACGACAGTAACCGTCCCGCGCTAAGTGAAGCGTACGCAATAGTTGAAAATTGGCGCACCTCTCACGGACTTCCATTAAATACATTTCAGGCAGCACTTCGTGTACGCACCAAGCGCGTCCAACAGAATGTGATTGTTGCTCAGCGTCTGAAACGATTTGCATCAGTGATGAATAAATTGGTGCGCGAGCCAAACATGAAGTTATCCCAGATGCATGATTTGGGCGGCTGCCGAGCGATTTTCTCGACTGTTAAATCAGTGTGCGAAGTCTACCATATGTATCGAGGAGCCGAACCTCTTCTGCCAACAGAAGGCTCCCTCAAGTGCTATGACTACATCAAAGAACCAAAAGAAGATGGATACAGAGGAATACACATCGCAGGACGCTATCACCCGCGCGTAAAAAGCCGCGAGATATGGCGCGACCAAAGAATTGAAATTCAGCTACGGACACAGCTACAACATGCATTTGCTACGGCGGTAGAAACCGTAACAACCTTCACAAGAGAGCCTCTAAAGTTTGGAGCGGGACCTACAGAGTGGCGGAAATTCTTTTCGCTTATGGGTTCTGCTTTGGCAGAAGTCGAGGGTACGGAACTTGTCAAAAATACTCCGACCAACCACCAAGAACTGATTTCATCCTTGCAAGATGCTGTAAATGAGTTGAAAGTTCGCCAGCGATTACGTGGCTGGGCAGATGCATTGAAAGTACTGCCGAGAAGACATGTAACTGGATTTAAATGGCTTTTGCTTGTGTTAAATACTACAGACAACACAATTAAAGTAACTGGATTTGCGAATAGGAAAGAAGCATCACGGGTCATAGCCTCTATAGAAAAATCCCAACGGGCTGACTTGGATGCTGTATTGGTGTGGGTCAATTCAATTAGAAATTTGCGTAGCGCGTATCCGAATTATTACGCCGATACACAAGGATTTCTCAAAGCGCTGGATTTGGTTCTGGCACCAAAGAGTGGGCAATGAGCCTGCCGCGCAAGAGCCGCGCTTCCATTGCCATGAGCGCGGCATGTGTGCGCGAGGGCTTATCACTTCCGCACTGAAGCAAATGGACGCCGTGTTCCAAGAGTGCGCACTTTTGAGATGCGGCGTCATTTGCGTTTCAGGGGATGACGTACAGGTCAAGGCGTATTGCGTTCGTTCGTCTGGCGGCTTCCTGTTGAGAAATTGTCGAGGGGGAGTCCGAACGTGCGCTCGGACCGCGAATCAGTCGCGGTTCGTGAGTTGACTTCAACCACTCCACGGTTTACATTGGTGTTAAGTTAACGGAGGTAAACATGCGAATCTTATCCTTCGCTGCCACCGCTGCGTTATTTGTTCCTTGCTGCTTCGCTCAAACCACCGCAACCAACGCATCCACTGCTTGTCAGACACTCGCAAAATGTCGCACTGAATTGAAAGCTGCTAGAGAGTTGGTCAGCGTATCGGCGGAGACGATAGCGTCACTCACCGAAGAACGTGACAAACTAGCCGCTACGAACAAAGAACTCGCAGTGAAAGCCGACGCTGCATTGCTAATGATGAAAATTATAGATAAGGAAATGCGGTACGCCCCACTCTCCGACGATGAGAAGAAATTACTTAGCACAGTTCGCGCTGACGAAGTGTTGAACGCTGGGATTGCCATTGAGAAAGACCAAAATGTGTACGCGCAAACGATTCAGAAGTTGATGGAAGACAATGATGCCGTGGTCAGAAGATACAACGCCCTTCTAGCCGACTATAAGGACTACGTGACGCGGGTTGGTATTCAATTGGCAGCAATCGGGCAGGCGAATCGGGTCAGCAACGCACTCGCCCTGTACAACGCAATGCCCAAGTACTCACCACCGCAGCAAGTCAACGTGCAGGTCACTGACTGCTCAAAGACTCCCGCGCTCTGCGTACACTAGCGCAACTAAAACATCAGAACGAGCGTGAGAAGAACAGCCTCACAGCCATTGGACGGAGGGTAGGGCAACCGTATGTCACCGCATGACTCGATTGACTATATAAATGCCTGCTCGACGGCTGTCATTGCACTCTTCACGATACTTTTATTTATCGGAGTTGTCTGGCAGATTCACACGAGCAAAACCATTGAACGGGCATGGGTGATGGCAGATGTTGAACCTGATTCCGAAAAGTGGCGCGACCGTAAACTCCATGTTCTTGAGGGGAGCGGCACTTCGGGTGACAGGACAGCAATCTACGCCATTTTGGTCTGCACTAATGCTGGCAAAAGTCCAGCCTGGATTAACGAGACGAGGGCTAAATTTGAAATCGTAGAAACGCTTCCTCAAATACCCAATTTTGAATCGGCAGAATACATCGAGGCTGGCACTATACCACTCGGCATGGTGGAAGGTGGCGCAACCCCCCATACCCAAAGGTTGCCGTGGACACCAACCGCTGTAGGTCATGGGGAATCACGCAAAATGTCGGTAATTTATGGCTTCGTGAAGTACAGGGACATCTTCCAAAAACCCCGCGTAACGACGTTCGGATACAGAGTCATTGACGGAAGACTTAAACGGCTGGAAAATTACCCCGAGTACAACAAAAACACCTAGCAGAACCGAAACTAGGACGCTACCCAAGCGCCGTAAGGAAGGCTACTTGCAACTTTGATACCGCCATTCATTGCGCGAGAAGAACAACCGCACGACGCATCCGACGGGACGCGCCCACCAACCTTCGGCACAGTCGGTGCAAGTTACTAAGCGAACGCGGTGCAGTCCATCAAGCGAGACGAGTGTGGTTGTGTCTTCGGTGTGTGCGTTCATCGCGGTTGCTCCTTGACCCAAACTTGACCCTAACTTGACCCTACGGAGAGAAAAACATGGGCACGTACTGGTACGGACTGCACAGATAAGTTATTTAGAATAAGCAAAAGCCAGTGTTTGCGAAGGTCCGAAACAGTTCCAGAGTCTGGAGTCCTACCAATTGGACGACCTCCCAGCCGATGGGAGACTGCAGGAAGTAGCAGAAGCAAGGAAAGGATTCGCACCCGCACTTCAATCTTCCTAGAGTAAACGGGACTTTGCCCTCCGTCAACTTAAGCGGACCGCCTTCCAGCCATTTCGCAAAGTCACCTGCAAAGGCAGTTTAACGAACTGATTTTAGTGCGTGTTGCTGCCTTTGGAGAGGGGCGGGAGGATTTGCGCGAGAAAAAGGGGCTCTAACGGGTGGCAAAAGAGCTGCTTGAAGGGTTCGGAGGAAGGAAATCCCGGCGACCACCCAGGGCGCGCAGGGTTTTATTTTGTGCGTGGCTTCAGCTGGAGTCCGCTTGCAGAACAACGAACCAATTGGCCAGCTTTTGCGCCAGATCGCAAAAGCCGAGTGAACCGTTTCGGAAGTGGCTGCGCA
>Ga0181526_10001529_pt1 | contig 21764 bp, 14 predicted proteins | sample PEATcosm2014_Bin_35_FD_119750 | JGI IMG/M metagenome (GOLD analysis project Ga0181526, IMG submission 119750) | Peatland microbial communities from MTU Mesocosm Facility, Houghton, MI, USA - PEATcosm2014_Bin06_30_metaG | ecosystem: Environmental > Terrestrial > Soil > Wetlands > Peat | place...
CGCACTGAGCGGGATCGGTTCGGTCGCGACGTGTCTTTCCGGCGCCCCTTCGTTTCAAGGAATAGGCGATGTCACAGAGTGCGGCCGTGAATTTGCGACCTGACTGGGCCGGGTGGGATGGACCGGGCTTGCCACCGAACAGAAGCACTGAGCTGCTGAGACCGGTCCGTTCGACACCGCTTGCATCGTGGAGGAGTGCGCCTAGCAGCATGCATCGCTGTCAGGTTTGAGCAAGGCAGATGCGAAAAGCCGCCTCGCCGAGTACGGCGCCAATGTCATCAGGCCCCACGAGGAGATGGCATCCGGCAGGACCTGGTCACGCCCAGAAAGAATGTCATGAACACGCTAAGCGGCAAAAAGGGCCTTATTATCGGCATCGCCAACGAGCACAGTCTTGCGTACGGCTGCGCCCGACACTTCCGCGCCGCGGGCGCCGAACTGGCGATCACCTATCTCAATACTAAGTCGGAGCCCTATGTGCGTCCGCTGGCGGCTGCGCCGCAGAGCGACATCTTCATGCCGTGCGACGTCACCGTGCCGGGCCAGCTCGAGGCCGTTTATGAGCGCGTCACAAAGGACTGGGGGCGGCTCGATTTCGTACAGCATTCGATCGCTTATGCTCGCAAGGAAGATCTGCAAGGACGGATCACAGATTGCTCGGCCGAGGGATTCACACTCGCTATGCAGGTCTCCGTGCAATCCTTCTTGCGGATGGCCAAGCTTAGTGAACCGCTGATGACGACGGGCGGTTGCTTGCTGGCGATGAGCTATTACGGCGCCGAAAAGGCTATCGCGCATTACAACGTCATGGGCCCTGTGAAAGCTGCTTTGGAGGCGGCGGTTCGCTACATGGCCCTCGAACTCGGGCTGGCGGGTATCCGCGTCAACGCCCTTTCGCCGGGTCCGGTAAAAACCCGCGCGGCTTCCGGAATCGAGCATTTCGACGAGCTGCTGGAGCGCGCAGTCCATGAAGCCCCCGAGCACAGGCTGGTGACGCTCGATGATGTTGGCGCTTTCGCCGCGTTCCTGGTCAGCGATGCCGCCAAGGCGATTACCGGAAACATCGCATACGTCGATGCTGGCTATCACGTCGTGGGTTGACGCAGAAGAGGCACCTATCCTTGATCGAGAACCGAACGTTTGACGAGATTCAGATTGGCGACACCGCATCGATGCAGCGTACCCTGCAGGCGCGCGATGTAAGTGCCTGGGCCGCCGCCTTCGGCGATGTGGGCCTCCTCGCCGACGCCGGCGACATGCAGGGCGCGGCAGGGATCGTCACTGCGATCTTGAGCGCGCTGGTCGGGTCGGCCCTGCCTGGCCCCGGGTCGTCCATCCGATCGACCTCGGTGCAGGTGCGAGCTGCCCTGCCAATCAATGCCGTCCTGACGGCGGAGGTGGTGGTGCGAGAGAAGCGGGCAGACGAGAGGCTCGTAATACTGGCAGGGCAGTGTACCGACCCAGCGGGGCAGCAGGTGGCATCCGCAGCGCTGGAGGTCGTGGCGCCCATAACGCGGCTGCGGCACGAGGTGCCAGAGCATCGGCTTGAGGGGCTGCTGGAGCGCTGCCGCGAGCTCAAGCCGATGCTCACCGGCGTGGTGCACCCGTGCAGCGCCGCATCGCTCAACGGCGCAATGGAGGCGGCCGAGGCCGGGCTGATCGTGCCGGTGCTGTTCGGGCCGGAGGCGGAACTGCGCCAGCTCGCCGCGGTCGCGAAGCTCAGCCTTTCCGGCTGCCGCATCGTGGCGACCGAGGGTCCGGAGGACTCGGCGCTAAAGGCAGCGATGGCCGCCGGTGCCGGCGAGGTGCAGGCGCTGATGAAGGGCAGCCTGGAGACGGACGTGCTGCTGCACGCGGTCATGCAGAAGGAAGCGAAACTGCGCACCGGGCGGCTGATCAGCCACTGCGCGATGGTGTCGGTGCCGACCTATGCGCGCCGCTTCGTTATCAGCGACGTTGCGCTAAATATCGCACCTGACACCGACGAGAAGCGTGACATCTGCCAGAACGCGATCGGCTTCGCGCGCGCGCTCGGCATTGAGCTGCCGAAGGTGGCGGTGCTGGCCGCCGTGGAGACGGTGCACACGAAGATGCCAGCCTCCCTCGATGGGGCGATTCTGGCCAAGATGGCCGATCGGCGTCAGATCGTCGGCGGCATCGTCGACGGGCCGCTCGACCTCGATGCCGCGGTGGACGCGGCAGCGGCGCGGACCAAACACATTTCCTCGCCGGTGGCGGGCGCGGCGGATGTGCTGGTCGTGCCGAATATCGAAGCCGGCAACATGATCTACAAGAACCTTGTCTTTATGGCCGATGCGCAGACTGCGGGCCTAGTGGTCGGTGCGCGGGTACCCGTGATCCTGACCAGTCGCGCCGATACCGCGGCCGCGCGCCGCTTCTCGGCCGCCGCTGCCGCGCTTTACGCCGACGCGCTGGCACGCGATCCCGCAAGCATCTTGCCCGAGCCCGTGGAGTGACCGGTTATGACCAATGCCATCATCGCGATCAACGCAGGCTCCACCAGCCTGAAGTGCGCCGCCTACGCGGTAGACGCAAGCGGGTCGCCACCCCTGCTTTGCCGCGGCCAGATCGACGGCATGCAGGACGACCCGCATTTCGTCGCGAAGAACCCGGCAGGCAAGCCGTTGGACGCGCATGAATGGGGCGAGGGCCACGCGATCGACCACAGGACAGCGCTGCACTTCGTCATCACCTGGCTGGAAGCCAACCTCGCCGATATGAAAGTGGTAGCGGCCGGACACCGCGTGGTGCTCGGCGGCACCCGCTTCGAGGCGCCGGTACGGATCGATGGCGAGGTACTGGACTACCTCGACTCCCTGTCGGTGATGGAGCCGTCGCACCAAACCTTCAACGTGCGCGGCGCACGGGCGCTCGCCGAGGCGTTCCCGGGCCTGCCGCAAGTCGCCTGCTTCGACAGCTCGTTCCATCGGACGATGCCGGAGGTAGCGCAGATCTACGCGCTCCCGCAGGACGTGCGCGATGCCGGAGTGCGTCATTGGGGCTACCATGGCATCTCCTACGACTACATCAGCCGGCAGGTACCGAAGTTCGCACCTGAGGCGCGGCGAGTGATCGCTGCGCATCTCGGCGGCGGCGCCAGCATGTGCGCCATGCTGGATGGGCGCAGCATCGAGACCACGATGGGCTTCGCTGCGGTGTCCGGCCTGCCGATGGCGACACGTTCGGGCGATGTGCCGGCGGGCGTACTGTTCTACCTGCTGCGACGCAAGCTATTCGACGACGCGTCACTGGAAAAGATGCTGTACGAGCGCGCAGGCCTGCTCGGCCTGTCCGGCATCAGCACCGATATGCGCGTGCTGCAGGAGAGCACGGATGCGCGCGCGGCCACGGCGATGGAGTATTTCGTATACGCGATGACGAAGTACGCCGGTGCGTACGCAAGCGTACTCGGTGGACTGGACGCTTTCGTATTCACCGCCGGCATTGGCGAGCACTCCGCCTCGGTGCGCGCGGCACTATGCGATAAGCTGGCGTGGCTCGGCGTGAAGCTGGACAAGCAGACGAACGCTTCCAACGGACCGCGCATTTCTCTGCCCGATAGCGGCGTGTCGGTCTGGGTCATCCCCACTAACGAGGAGCTGATGATCGCGCAGCACACGCTGGCGCTCGTTAACGGCGTCGCGTAGCACATTCACTGCCCGATCCAACGGCCTTCCGCGTCAAAGAGCACCCGGATTCTTGTTGAATCGCTGGATCATTTTTACGATTGGTTGCGATAGCCTGAATTTGGAATGTAGTTTGCGCATTCTTGGAGGCAAATTCAATCGAGCGCATATCGATGGCTTCGACGAGGGCATTGGAAGTCCGATCCGCAGCCTTTCGCTGCATTGCTTTGTGGACGGGAGGAGTGCGCCTGAATGACGAGGAAAAGGGCCAAATCGGCGCACTCTGAAATGGCTCGCGGGGCTCAGCACACCGATGCATCCCGGGCACCTGCCTTTCAGCTTCCGGATGCCCAGCAGAATGCTGCCGTTCAAGCTGATTAAGCCAAAGGGGCAAGGTCAGCGGTCATCTGGAGAAAATCGGCTAAAACTGAAAATCCAGCCCGAGAGGTTTCAACCACGTCACGGGTACTCGTGCACCGCCGTTTTTACTGCTGGCACTTGGAGAATAGGTAGTTTCCGAACCTGGCGTGGCCGAATTCCGTCGCGAAGGGTAATGTGAAGCAGATTCGGGGCGCTAATTGGAACTGGGGTCCAATCCAGCCGTCAGGAATCGCGTGCGGATCATTATTTTGACTTCAATGTTGCGTGGAGAGTACGTGACACATTCCTCCCCCATATACGACCTTCGGGAACGAATCGAAACGGTGCGCCTGCAGTTGGTAGAAGAATTGGCAGCAAAGGGTGGCCCATTGCCTCCCGACACACTTCAGAAGATTGCGCTTATACAATCCGCGCTGACTGCCGTCCGCGAGGAAATTAAGAACCACGAGGTCAAAGTCGGCGGCGGCGGCGAGCCGCCTCTTAAATAAATTTCATAGTCACAGCCCACCCTTCACCTTGGCGAAATGAAAAGGAAAAAAGCCGTGCTAGCTGCGGTAGTGCGAGTGCAATATGCCGCACGGACCACATTCAATTGACCAAGCGTGAAGATGGCAGGGAAATTACCAGCAATGTCCAAGAATGGTGATGGAACGTGCATCGTACCTTCGGCCTTTCGGGCATTATTCAGAAATTTAACGCTCAAGGAATTGTTGAGGCGTCTCGACATTTCGGCGCGCCGAAGCTTCGAAGTTTGAAAATCCAATCCTTTAATTCCGGCCCCCGGAAAAAAAGGAAGGGAAGATAACAAACTGCCGCGCGGGAATGGAGTTAACATCACGTCACGCGAACCGAGATGCGGTCGTGAAGAGAGCACGCCGCGTGCGGCGCCGCTGCCGCACTGGAAGGGGATCCTGAGCCGTACTATTGTCGGATTTTCCCACTACCGTATTGCGTCCGTTGCAGCAGGCGTCACGTTTTACGCTATCCTAGCGATCTTTCCGGGGATTGCCGCTATGATCTCGCTCTACGGCTTGTTCGCGGATACCGGTTCGATATCTAGTCAACTCAGCAACCTCTCTGGCATCCAGCCTGGCGACGCGGCGGAGATCATTAGGGGAGAATTGACGCATCTTGTGGCACAAAAAACGAGTTCTCTCGCGACTGGATTCTTCATCGGGATAGGCATCGCATTATGGAGTGCGAGCGGGGGCGTAATGGCCTTGATTGATGCATTGAATGTCGTCTACGATGAGGAGGAAAAGCGAAGTGTTGTCAAGCGCGCTGCTATCGCCCTGCTTTTTACGGCAGGAAGCATTGTTTTCCTGCTGATCGCTCTTGGAGCGGTTATCGTTCTTCCGATTGTCCTCAACTTCGTTGGTTTTTGGGGTCTGTCGGACATCGTTATGAGAATTATTCGCTGCCAGTCTCATACTTTGGTCGTTCTTAGTCTGGTGTATCTGGGAGGTCTTCGTTGGCCTTTTTTGATCTCCGATGGGCAATGAGCGAAGCAAGTCGTTTCCGAACTCAGGCTGAGGAATATCATCGTCTCATGCTTCTGGCGCAGAGCGGCGGCTTGTCGTTCAATTGAAATACACGGGTAGTACCGCTGAGAAATTCGCAGAGCTTGCCGTCGACGCACAAGGAAATCGGCGGCACCGCATCGTCACACCCGCGGACCGTGAGCGAGTCTCGCGTTAGCCGCAGATCGAGCGAATGCCCGCGGTAGCGGATACGCGTGTCAAGACATTCTATCTCCGGCGGCAATTCTGGATTGAGTCGCAGAACATCACCTCTTACTTCGATACCAGTCGATACACGCTGCACCAGATCGACGGTGCCCGCCATGGCGCCGAGGTGGATGCCCTCTGCGGTAGTACCCTGCTGGACATCGCTCACGTCGCTCTGCAGCGCTTCTGCAAAGAAGACCATGGCGCGCTGCCGGTCGGAACGCGCCAGCACCCAGGCAAACACCACACGGGACAGCGTGGAGCCGTGACACGAACGCGCGGAATAGTAGGCGACGTTTCGCGGAATAGTCTCGTATCCGAACGGATATCCTAGACGATCGAACAGCTCGCTGATTTCCTCCGAGGAAAACAGGTAAAACAACATCAGCACGTCGGCCTGTTTCGAGAGCTTGTAGCGATTGGTGCTGTCGTTCTCCATTTCGAGGATGAGATCGAGACGCTGAATATTACCGTAACGGGTCCGGTAGCGCTCCCAATCGATCTCACGCAGTTTTTCGTAACCCTCGAACTGGCTGATGATCCCGTCGTCATGGAACGGTACATACATCCTGCGACTGATATCGCCCCAACGCGCGATCTCCTCCGGCGACAAACCAAGTTGCGTCGTGAGTTCGGCGCGACGCATCTCTGACAACAGATCGTGTACCTCCAGCGCCCGGCACAGTACCCATACGGCCATAATGTTGGAATAGGCGTTGTTGTTGAGGCCTGGCGTTGCTGAATTCGGTGAGCCATCGTGAAACTCGTCGGGACCCATCACGCCGCGGATCTCGTAGCGCCCGCGCGCGTCATCGAAGGTCGCAATACTCGACCAGAAGCAGGCGATATCGAGGATCAGCTCCGCACCATAGGAATGCAGAAACTCGATGTCGTGAGTGACCTGGAAGTATTGCCAAACGTTATGGGCGATGGCACTCCCTACGTGACGCTGCAAGTAGGAGTTATCGGGCACCCAACGCTGCGAACGAGGGTTCAGGTTGAGCGCCTGGGTCTCCTCCTGACCATCGCTTCCGCTCTGCCAGGGGAACATCGCTCCCTTGTATCCGGCTGCCAGGGCGGCGGCGCGCGCCTCGCCCAGGCGGCGGTAACGGTACATCAGAAGCGATCGGGTTATTTCTGGCATTCGATAATTAAAAAACGGGAAGATGAACAGTTCATCCCAGAATACATGGCCCTGATACGCCTCCCCGGTCCAGCCCCGCGCGGGCACGCCGATATCGAGTCCGATGGAGTTGGGCGATACGGCCTGCAGCAGGTGAAACATGTCCAACCGCAGTAGCATCGGGAGGTTTAACTTGAAGCCGGGATCGGCCGGCTGGATCTGCATGTCGAAGCGGTGCCACAGTTGGCTCCAGGCGAGCACATGGTCCGCCATCACGGCATCGAAGCGACCCACGCGCGCTATGGCCTTGCGTGCCTCGAGCACGCACTCTGAAATAGCTTGATCACGCGAGGTGTAGAAGGAGGCCAGTTTCTCCAGCACCAGCGTCCCGCCTTGTTTGACGTCGATATTCAGTTCTTGCCCTATGTATCCTGGTTTTTCGATGACCCGGCGTTGGACCGCGAGAGGCTGTGTGTCGAGGGACGCTCGCGTTCGCGCCGCTTGCGCGACATGAACATTCGACTGGCAGGTGCGCACCAGCAGGCACACACTATCCTCGCCAACGACGTTGCCTGCCAGCGGCTCCAGGTGTTTGTTGTTGAACATGCGGTAAAGTTTCGCGCCCGCATTGACGACGCGCCCGTCGATCGCCGTACGTACCGTCACACTTGCCGACCAATTGTCAGCGGTCAGCGCCAGTTCCAGTGCGCCTAGATGCATGCCGCTCATCGACATCAGGCGCCGCTCCTTGAGCGTACTGCGCCGTCCCTTGGTGTCCTCGAAGCTGATGCTCCTCAATAGCATGCCGCGCCGCAAATCGAGTTCCTGGCGATACGACAGGAGCTTAACGGTTCGCGCATCGAACCAGTCCTGCTCGGCGATGCGAAACTCGAGCGAGAGCCAGTTGGGGCAATTCACGAGATCCTCGCTCTCGACCACACGGCTGGCGATGTTGGAGCACAACCGATTGTAGCCGCCGGCGAGGTAGGTCCCGGGATAGTGAATATCATCCGCCACTGCCCCAGCAGCGGCACCGCGCGTCGCAAAATAGCCATTTCCAAGGGTACACAAGGCTTCGCGGATACCCTCTTGCGCCGGGTCGAAGCTCTCATACGCCAGTGACCACGTGGAAGGGGGATCCACTGCTACCTGGACTTGCGCCAGATCGGTCACGACAACATCGGCGTCTGCATCGCGCAGTGCCATCGCGTGTCCGCCGCGATCCACGCCGATGACACAGCCGAATCGGCCGGCGCGCCCAGCCTCTACGCCGGCGATTGCGTCCTCCACGACGACGGCACGCAAAGGTTCAGCCACGACGCGCCGTGCCGCCTCCAGAAAGGCATCCGGTGCCGGCTTGCCCGTGAGTTTGAGACGCGTGATGTCCGTCCCGTCGACTCGCGCGTCGAACAGTTGCGTTATACCCGCTGCCTCGAGCACCTCCGCGCAGTTATTGCTGGAGGACACGACAGCAGTCTTGATCTCCAGCGCTCTAAGTTTACGCACCAGCGCGACCGATGTTTCATAGGGTTCGACGCCGTGCTCCTCAACGTGTTCCAGGAAATACCGGTCCTTCAAATTGCCCAGCGCGTGGATGCTTTGCACATCGGGGCCGTCTTCGGGTGTGCCCAACGGCAATTCAATCCCACGTGACTCGAGGAAGGCTGCCACGCCGTCGTAACGCGACTTGCCGTCGACGTAGAGCGGGTAATCGGCGTCGATATCAAAGGGGACGAGCGGCTTGCCTGACTGGGTGGCGCGCTGCTCGAGAAACCCGTCGAAGAGCTTTTTCCAGGCCGAGGCATGCACGCTTGCCGTCCTAGTCAGTACTCCATCAAGATCGAACAGCACCGCGTCATAATCCCGCGGGGAGAGTGTGATGACGACTTGCATCGAGGCTCCTGCTTGGCGTGCTCGTTTCCAATGCCTTCGGACGGCGGGCGTCCGATATGCCCAACCCGCCATACTTCGTCTACCACTTGTATCGCGCAGCAGTGTCGCTGATCCTTTGCCCGCAGCACGCATCAGCGGGCGCCGCAGTTGTCATAGGACCGCGCGGTGGATTGGGGACTCTCGCGGGCTAGTGACAGTGCGTTTGTAAGGTATAAACCTGCTCTTTCTCGCAGAGATATAGGTGGCGTTCCGTCTTTTCCAGGCCGCGACGAAAATTACTTCCTCGAATTTGCTGCGCCCGAGTTTCAATAACGTGACAACGCCCGCCGACGGGCTCTGCGTGTCCCTCTAGCGCTCCGATCTGCCCGATGAGGGCTCGCCGCCCGAAGCGCACGCCAATGGAATCTATGCCGTGTCGACGCGTTATCTGCGTAGGCGGAGGAAATCTACGTGCAGTCCAACGTTTATACTTATCTATGGCTCTTCCCCGCGCTATTTATGTTGCACGCCCGTCGTTGTCGGCCGGGGCGGACCGGATAACCTTGTTAAGGACTGGGTGCAGAATATAGACCGAAGATGCCGCCACGGTAGGCTCGGAAACTACCTATTGGCTGTTCGCCGCGCGGACGTGATTGGAGGATCACCTTGAACGAGCGGCTCGTCGGAACCGCTCCAGGCCGTGGCAAACGCCAATCGAGCTAACGCCGGAAGAGACTTTGCGCCTGTTTTCTTCATAATCGAGGCGCGATGGTTCTCGACAGTGCGTTGGCTAATGCCAAGATCGGTGGCGATGTTCTTACTGGGGTGGCCAGCGAGGACCAGTTCCATGATCTGACGCTGTCGCGGCGTCAGATCCGCGACGTGGCTCGCCGCAGTCTCCCGCCAGGCGGACAGCTTGCTCGAATCCCGCGATTGTTCAAGAGCGTGTTCGACGCTGGCGAGCAGTTCGCTGCTGCCGATCGGCTTCTCGATGAAGTCCGAAGCGCCGGCCTTCATGGCTTGAACCGCCATTGGCACGTCGCTACTGCCAGTGATCATGACGGCCGGCAGCCGATGGCCTGCGTCACTTAGGTGCCGCAGCAATTCTAATCCGTTCATTCCTGGCAGGTAGGCATCGATCAAGAGACATGCTTCGCGGCCGGGACGATAGGCGTCGAGGAATGCCTCGCAGGACGAATAGGCTTCAACGGTCCGGCCATCTTCCTCGAGCACACAGCGAATCGCCTCGCGAACGTGGCTGTCGTCGTCGACGACAAAGACGACAGGTGACACCGGACTGAGGACGGTTTCGGCAGGTTGCGGATGCGTTGCGGTTTGCGAGATTGAGAGAAGACGCTGGATGACCTCCATCAGCTCCGTCGGCTTCACCGGCTTGTTGAGCTGCACACAGTCGTGAAGCGCGATATCACGCAAGGTGGTGGTCGATATATCGCCGGTCAGAATGATAACCGGGGTCTCATGATGAAGTTTCTCCCGCAGCTTGGCGGCGAGCTGGACCCCGTTCAGGCGATTGGGAAGATTGTAATCCGCAAGGACGAGGTCAGGCCGGATCGTCCCTCGCGCCACCAATTCCAGCGCTGCAGTGCCATCCGGCGCTGTTGCCGCCCGATGACCCTCTTCCTTGAGGAGGAGGTCGAGGAGTTTGCGCACTTCGGGATCGTCCTCGACGACTAAGATCGTGCCAGTGCGGCGAACACCTTCAACTATCCCGTCACCTATACCGTGCCGATGGTGATCAAGCTGTGATTCCGTCCCGCGCGGGGGGAGCATAATCTCGATGGCGAAGACTGAGCCCTTGCCTGGGTGGGAGCGGACGCTTACCCGATGGCCCAGCAAATTCCCCAAGCGTTGCACGATAGAGAGACCGAGGCCAAGGCCACGGCTCCGTTCGCGCGCGGAATTGCCGACCTGATGGTACTCCTCGAAGATCGCTTGAAGTTCCTCGGCAGGGATGCCGACTCCGGTGTCCCAGATCTCGATGCTCAAAATTCCTTGTCGCCGACGACAACCGAGCAGCACCTTACCGCTGTTGGTGTATTTTAGTGCGTTCGCAAGCAGGTTGCGGATCATCTGCTCGAGCAGACGCGGATCGCTGTGTATCGAAAGGCCGCACGAGACCACGCGCAAGGTAAGCCTCTGTGCTTGCGCATGATAGGTGAACTCATCCCTCAAGCGGTCAAGCAGACCTTTGATTCGGAAACTGACCATTTCGGCGCGGATAGTGCCGACTTCGAGCTGGTTTATGTCCAGCAGCGTGTTCAGCATGCCCGTCATAGCACCCAACGACCCATCGAGGCGTGCGACCAGCTTCTGTGCTCGCTCCCCCTCGACGGTATTCGCCAACAGCCCCTGAAGCAGTGTAAGCGTTTGGAGCGGCTGGCGGAGGTCATGGCTCGCGGCGGCGAGAAATCGTGATTTCGCGACGGTCGCCAACTCTGCTTGCCGCTTGGCCGCTTCCAGCGCGTCTGCCGCGTGCCTCCGCTCGGTGATGTCGGCAAAGGTGATGACGACGCCTTCCACCCCGTTGTCTTGGGTGCGGTATGGCAAAATGCGCCGGATGTACCAGGCGCCACTCTGCGCTTGGATCTCTCGCTCGATCGGCGCAAGGGTCCGCAGCACCGTTCGGGCATCGGTTTGAAGAGCGCCATCACTAGCCAGCGAGTTGAGGTCCGCGAGCGGCCGCCCAACGTCGCCGGGAATGACACTGAAGAGTGCCTTGGTGGCTGGCGTGAAAAAGCGGATATTCAGATTGATGTCGAGGAAAAGCGTCGCAACATTGGTGCTGTACAGGACGTTTTGCAGATCATTGGAGGTCGTGCGTTGCCGCTCCAGGGTTTCCTGGAGCTGGCTGTTGAGGGCGGTAAGCTCCTCGTTGAGCGACTGCAATTCCTCTTTGGATGTTAATAGCTCCTCGTTCGTCGATTGGTATTCTTCATTGACGGACAATGCCTCTTCATTGACCGCTTTCTGCTCGTCGCTCAAAATCTCAAGGTTGCGAATGGCGGCCTGGAGCTCTGTTCTAGTGGATTCGAGTTCTTGCTCAAGTTCGGCGACCCGTACAACGTCCCGCGACGGGATGAGGTGACCTCGTTTCTGCTCATGTTTGGGCTCGTCAACGAAGCAAATCAACAGCAACTCCTCGCCTTCGCTCAGAACTGGCTGTACGGCGATGCTGAACAAATTTGGATGGCCATCGTGGTTTGCATGGGCGCCGGCAACGACAATGCGCGCGTTCTCTTGACTGGCCCGCTGGATTGCCGAGCGGAGCTTGTTGCACACGCCCTCACGCGTCATGGCGAGCAAATCGTGCGTGGGATGACCCGGGGCGACGCGCAGGTACCGGTCTGTCGGTCCTAAGTAATAAAGGCATTCATGCTTGCGGTTGATCAGTACCGCTGCCGGCGCATAGGTCTCCATCACCAGCCGCTGACAAAGGTCGGCGAGAGCGGCTTGGCGCGCGGGCGCTTGGCCTTGTCCAGGCCGCGCGGGGACTCGCACGCCCTGGCGGCCGCTTATCGAAAAACCAAGTTCTCCCGGACGGCTGCGACCGATGTGCCGATAGAGCCGCTCTGACTTGGAGATCACCTCGAAGCGGCCGTCAACGTCGCCGACTGTCTCCGAGCCGCCAATAAGCAGAATGCCGCCCTCGCGCAGCGCGAAATGGAAAAGCGAGACAACTTTCGCCTGTGCTTCGGGGAGCAAATAGATCAGAAGATTGCGACAGGAAACCAGGTCGAGGCGTGAGAATGGCGGATCAGCCAGCACGTCCTGTACTGTGAAGACCACCGCTGCCCGCAGCTCGGGCAGTACCCTGTAACCGTGATCCTCCTTCGAAAAGAAGCGGGCAAGCCGCGCGGGTGAGACGTCCGCCTCGATGGCTTCCGGGTAGAGGCCCTCTCGGGCGCTGGCTACGGCATCCGGGTCAACATCGGAGGCGAAGACCTGCAGCTTGACGTTGCACTTTACCGCTGTGATCCGCTCTCGAAAGAGCATAGCTAGGGAATAGGTCTCTTCGCCCGTGCTGCACCCAGCAATCCAGATGCGGAGGGGGTGATTAGGCAGCTGCCTGCGGACGAGGTCTGGAATGATCTTCTCCTCCAAGAGATCGAACACCTTGGGATCACGGAAGAAGCTGGTGACATTGATGAGCAAGTCCTTGGCAAGAATGTCGAGTTCGTTTGTGTCGCTCCGCAGAATTTCGAGATAGCGATCCATGTCATCGGTCTCGATCGCCGCCATCGCCATGCGCCGCTCGATCCGGCGCCGTAGCGTTCCCTGCTTGTAAAGCGCGAAATCATGGGCGGTCTTCATGCGTAGAAGATCAATAATCTCGGGGAGCCAATCCCGTGCCGTATCCTGTGGACGCAAACTGTTCTGCGTGCGCGTGAGGGCCATACGCCGGTTGTATTTGACGAGCGCCCCCGGAATCTTCGCCACCGGAAGCACAAGGTCCACTGCACCCGTCATGATGGCGCTGCGCGGCATGCCGTCATAGCCGGCCTCGCCGGGGTCCTGCGCGATGACGAACCCGCCTTTTTCCTTTATGACTTTTAACCCAAGGCTGCCGTCGGCCCCAGTTCCCGAAAGGATCACGCAGATGGCGCGCGTACCGCACTCCTCTGCCAGCGAGTGCAGCAAAAAGTCGAAAGGCAGCCGCGCACCGTGACGCGCTTGGGGTTGCGAGAGGTGCAAGGCGCCGTGACCGACAGACAGATAGGTTCCGGGGGGTATGACATAAAGGTGCTCGCGCTCGATCAGCATTCCATCCGTTGCTTGCCGCACGGTCATCGACGTGTGGCCGGCCAGCAGGTTCACCATCATGCTTTCGTGGGTCGGATCGAGATGCTGCACTAGGATGAAGGCCATGCCGTTGCCGGCAGCCAGCGCGTCCAAAAGCCTTCTGCATGCATCAAGGCCCCCCGCCGAAGCGCCCATTCCGACCACCTGGAAGTCCCCAGGGCCGCGAGAAGGCCCGCGCGCCGGCTGGGGGCGCTGGCTCGATCGCGGCTTGGATGCTTTGGCCTGACGCGGACGGCTTACTGGCATTTTAGAATTATTCTCAAATGGTTGCTCACCAATGGGAAACGGGACTCAATCGTACCACAGCTTCTCGTGTACCACAGCTTCTCGGCTGCTGAGATGCTTGGGCTCATCAATTCGGCATGATACGTGGCCTGGCGGCACAGGCGCCCGCTCAGCCCCAACGGGAGTGGATCTGAGTAGTTTCCGAGTCTGCACTTAGCGATCTTCCGTCAGCTATGCTTGAATCCAGGGAGTCTTTAATCGGAGCGTTGGCTTCACGTGCGCGGCCTTATCCGGCGCAATACCCTCGCCGTCACGGTCAAAATTAACGTCCGCCTTCGCCAAAACTTGGAGATCATACCTTGCAGCCGACACACAACACACTATCCCAGAACGTCCGGGTGAAGTCAGTCGAACTTCTGAACAAGCACCTGGCAGCGGCAATTGATCTTCATGCCCAGGTGAAACAGGCGCATCGGAACGTGCGCGGACCAGCATTCATCGCTGTCCACGAACTGTTCGACAAGGTCTCCACGGAGGTCGAGAGCTATTCCGACCTTATCGCCGAACGCGCCGTCGGACTTGGCGGCACCACATACGGCACTATTCAAGTTGCTGTAGAGCGCTCCTTCCTGGTCCCTTATCCTCTCGGTATCGCCGACGAAACTCAGCACATATTCGCTGTTTCCGGGAGCCTGGCCGCGTTCGGCCAGTCCCTACGAGAGGTAATTGATCAAGCGACAACCTTTGGCGATGCAGACACCGCTGATCTGTTCACCAAAGTTTCACACGGCATCGATCACCAGCTCTGGTTCGTCGAATCTCACATGGCTCCAAAAAATGAACAAAACCGATCGCTGTCAGACTCCGCCTCAAAACCGCAGTGACGGTTCCGAACTGATTCGTATGGCAAAGCGCGTTTGCGATCGGCCGTCCACATTGGCCGAAGCACGCGGCGCTAGGTCGGAACCGTGCGATCGCATCGAAGTCTGGGTAAACGAAGGCGGTGCCAGAGGCGGAGTGAATTGATGAGAGCGCTCCGTGTCCTCGTAGTGGAGGATAACGCTATAATTGGCATGCTATTGGGCGAAGTACTCGCGGGGATGGGCCACGACGTATGCGCAATCGAGGCAACCGAAGCTGATGCGGTGAGCGCCGCCGCTCGATGCAGACCAGACCTGATGATCGTCGATGTGCAATTGGGCGATGGAAGCGGTGTCTTTGCCATCGAGAAAATACTCCGCACTGGGTTCGTCCCCCACGTGTTCGTCAGCGGCGATACGTTAGGGGTTAGAGCGCTTAGGCCAGGCGCGGTGGTCATTCAGAAGCCTTTTCGTGAATCCGACCTCGCTCGGGCCATTCAACGCGCGCTCGGCGCCGCCGCCGCCTCTTGAGGAGTGAAGCCGCCCCGGCGCGGTCATATCTTCGCTCGACCCGAAGGAGGCATCAACAGTGCCAGTTGGGCACTGAGAACGACACGTGAAGGAAGACATCGGATGGTTGCGCGCAGCGGTATGGGGCGCAAACGATGGCATCGTTTCGACGGCGAGTTTGGTGTCGGGTGTCGCGGCTACGCATGGGACTCGCGGCAACGTATTGGTCGGGGGCGCCGGTCTGGTCGCTGGGGCTATGTCGATGGCTGCGGGAGGTGCACTCACAGGCAGAGACCGAACCGACCGACATCGATCAGGGCGTGAGACTCGAGCATATGGCATCATAATCGGTTTTTGTTGCCCGCCGGTTTGGCGGTGAGGTTTTTCAATATTTCGATCATGACCCGTCTTCCAGCGCGTCGGCGGTTATCCAACAATCCATTGTAGCGCCTCTGCTTCGTGGCTCTTATCATAGGCTCTTACCTCCGGATGCAGGAACATTCTGACCGCGCCAATCACCCAATGCTGCCAGTCGTGAGCGGCGATGACGGCGATGCGCTCTATTTTCTGATGGTGGTTTTTTATGAACCCGGCATGATTTTCGAAAGCCGCAATATTCTCCCAGCCATTAAATCCGGAAGCATCAATCAGCAGTCTGATTTTTCCGTGCTGACTGATGAGAGAATCGATTTGCGGCGCAATTTGGCGGAAGTCGTCGGCATTCAATTTCTCCGGCGCCGTGATCCTCAACGCGTTGGCGGAGATAATTTCTGTCTTGATCATGCGAAACCTCTGTCATGGTCATAGGCGGTTTACGCGCGAGGCGTCCCTTTTGGCATCGACCGAAATCGCCGGCGCCTATGTCCAAGCCAGCGGGACGAATAAAAGCATCATATATACGGCGGCGAGCGCGCCGACAATCCGAGTGGCCTCCGATATGAGAAAACAGCCGCCAACTTGGCTACTGCTTCTCCACTGCAATTTGCCGCGTTCGCGTGCCCGTCCCGAGCCCCCAAAGTTTGAGAAGACTCCCGATGTGCCCGGCGCTGATGTCCTCGGTCGCTTTGCTTGCCAGAACCGGCCCAGTGACGGCAAATCCGGCCGCCGCCATATTGAGCTGGCCAATCTTTTCCTCGACGGTCATCGCCGCGAGGAGCTTGTCGACCCTATCCATCGGCGAGGTCCGATCTTGCTCTTGCTAAGGTGATGGAAAACTCGTGTTGCCGTGAATCTTGAACGCGAAACCGGTTTCCACTTGCAGGTGATCATGCTCTAAACCTCATGCTATGGCGACACGAAGGAAAATGGAATCTGGCGCAAATGGCTGACGAGATCAAAACACCGTCCAGGAGCGAGGCAGCGACCGCGGCGCGGGGCGAGGAGCTAGCGCCGCAGCTGTGGATGATGATCAAACCCATTTTAAATTCGCCGAGCCGCAACATACTCTTTTTGCTCGGCGTCGCGCTCTGCACCGTTGTCGCACTGACGGCCTACGGCCAGATCAAGCTCAATGCTTGGAACAAGCCGTTTTACAACGCGCTGTCGCGCAAGGACGTTTCGGAGTTTGTGTATCAGCTCGCGGTCTTTGGGGTGATTGCCGGCGCGCTGTTGTCCTTGAATGTCGCCCAGGCCTGGCTTAGAGAGATGAGCAAGTTGAAGCTGCGCGACGGGCTCACGCGCGATCTCTTCAATCAATGGCTCGTGCCAAGGCGCGCGTTTCACCTCTCCGGCGCTGGCGAAATCGGCAAAAATCCAGACCAGCGCATTCATGAGGATGCCCGTCATCTCGTGGAACTTTCGACCGACCTCGGCATTGGTTTGCTCCAATCGACCCTTCTTCTCGTTTGTTTTATTACCGTTTTATGGACGGCTTCGGACGGCGTAATGTTTTCCGTCGCCGGATGGCGTTTCGCTCTGCCCGGCTACATGGTCTGGTTAGCGCTGGCCTATGCCGGCATCGGATCCTTTGGAAGCTGGAGGGTTGGGCGCTCGCTGGTCGAACTCGACGCCGAACGCTACGCGCGCGAGGCAGATCTGCGTTTCGCGCTCGTGCGGGTCAACGAGCGGGCCGAGGCCATTGCCCTTTATGGTGGCGAAACAGACGAAAAGGACTATCTGAACCGCGAGTTCGCTCAGGTCCTTTTGATGATGCGGCGGCTCGTCAGCGGAATCACGCGTCTTACCTGGGTCACCGCCGGTTATGGATGGGTCGCGATCGTGGCGCCCTTCATCGTGGCCGCGCCCGGCTATTTCGCCGGCAGTATGTCACTCGGCGGACTGATGATGGCGGTTGGAGCCTTCAACCAGGTCCAGCAGGCGCTGCGCTGGTTTGTTGATAATTTTAGCACGATCGCCGATTGGAGGGCCACGCTTTTGCGCGTGGCGAGCTTCCGTCTTGCCCTTCTCGAGATGGACAAACTCGGCGGCGAGACGGGCCGCATCGAGGTTGTTCCGACGGACGACGACCGGCTCGTGTTCGACCAAATCGGCATCGCTTCGCCCGCCGGCAGCGTGAGGCTCAGCGAGAAGCATGTCATGATCAATGCGGGTGAGCGAGTTTTGATCATCGGCAAGCGGCGGAGCGGCAAGACCATTTTCTTTAGCGCGATCGCGGGCCTTTGGCCTTGGGGATCCGGGCGCATCTTGCTGCCGCCAAAGCAAACCATGATGTTTATTTCGCAACAAGATTATATACCGCCTGGTACGCTGCGCGGCGCGCTTGCCTATCCGTCCCCGCCATCCCAATACGTGAGCGAGGAATACACGGCCGCGCTGGAGCGAATGAAACTTGCGCATCTGTTGCCAGACCTAGATCGCGTCGCGCGCTGGGAACGGGAGTTAACCCGCGAGGACCAGCACAAGCTCGCCTTCACCCGGCTCTTGCTGCACAAACCGCGCTGGATATTGCTCGACGAAGCCATCGATCACATCGACGACGATGCGCGTGGGTTGGTCCTTGATGTCTTTAGCCAGGAATTGGCGGAAGCGGCGATCGTCAATATCGGCCAAGCGGATACAAGAGGCGGATTTTTTACGCGTGTCCTCCACCTGATCCAGGATCCGGAAGGTCAGCGCTTGGCGCCCTGCGCCGCCGTCTCAATTCCCGCGCTCACGGCAAAACACAAAGCTCCGGCCATCTGACCGTTGCAAACAGGGGCAGAAGGCCCAAACACGCGAAAAGCGCGTCAGCGACGCAACTCTGGAGACTCTTCCCAAAGCAGTGAACAAAACTGGACCACAGGGGGTCAATTTTGGCGTGCGAATTTGCACCTCAACAGGATGAATCAACGTCTCGGCAATCTGACTCCAGCCGACGTCCACTTCGGGCGGGACCAGACCATTCTAATCGAAAGGGAAAGGATCAAACGACAGACAATTGCCAATCGCCGCTTGCTGCACCGTCGGCAAGTGTCGCATAACGTCACAAACCAGACGAGCCAGAGAGCCGCTTCATGTCCCGAAAACTCTGACGACGGACAATGGCTCAAGCCGCAGAGTGAGCAACACAAGCGAATAATCTCATTTGCGCCTCCGAACAAAAAACTCGGCAGCTAAGCAAGGTTTCGTGATCTCGATGCCAATATGAATTAGGTAGGGTGATGCCATTGCCAAAACTTGGGAGGTTGCGATGGCTCTATACAAATACGGTTCATACTTTCAGGAAAGCAAAGATACAGCATTCGACACCGATCATATCCCGGGTAACAGCGCGCTTTATGCAGGAATTTTCCGCTGCATGGGGTGTGGCCGTGAGATTGGCATTGCTAGCTGAATCCAAACATTGCTATTCCACCTCCTGTCGCTTCCGAAATCTAGATTCGAGCGTACCGATGATGGAGCCCGCCAAGGATCGAATGCGCAACAACGTCTCCGAACCGCTCGATTGGGCGTGTGCAGGGCGCGTCCTTCCCGAGCGAAACATGCGTTCGCATCTCGTTATAATAGTTGGCATATTTCGCAAGGATTCGGCGAAGGTGCTCCGCGTTTAACGCGATCAAATAATCGGTGCACTCACGCCGAACCGACCCGATCAAGCGTTCAGCATATCCGTTCCGCCAGGGCGAGCAAAGCGAGATGGGCCGGTCCCGGATTCCCATTGCCCGCCCCCGAGCCTTGAACGCACCGCCAAATGCTCTGTCATTGTCACGGATGAGATATTTGGGCGCCGTGTCCCACACGGGAATGCTTCGGTGATTTGGCACGCCAGCCACTCCGCCGTTGGGTTCTGGGTCACCGAAAACCACAACAGCTGCCGCCGCCGATGGCCAAGAACAAGAAATATGAATAGCTGCCGAAAGGCACTCGTCGGAACGATAAAGAGATCAATCGATGCAATCTCTTCCACGTGAATGCGAAGGAAATTCTTCTAGGTCAGCCTAATTTTGCCTCCTTATTCGCAATCTCCGCGCGCTGTTCTGGTGTCATGCCCTCGGCGCGCTTCTTCGCGCCCATGCGGCCTAACTCGGTGGCGGCTTAGTGGGACCAAAGTCCTCGGATTCTTCGCCCGGGGGCGACCCGCATGACCTTGACGGCGCTGCCGATCACGTCGGCGGGGCGCTTTTCGCCTTTAGGTCCGGTGGGCACGCTTGCCATCACTGAGTTTTTCGAGGATTTCTTCTGGGGTCTCTGAAACGTCAATGGTGCCGTCTTTGACGCTGGCAAGAAACCATATGCTCGATCCATTCAAACTGAGACATACCGAGTTTTCGGAACCGACAGCAAGTGGCGACACGGCCTTTTTACTGGCTCGACACTAATTTCTTAAAATTCAGGAGAACAACATGCCCGATACCAAGCCTATCGAGAAGGCTTCGCAAGTTTCTGCCGCGGATTTGGCGGCCCTGCGTGACGACATCACAAACTCGTGCCCGAGCAGGCTTCGGCTACGACAAGCAAGGTCTATCCCTTTCTGTCGGTGCTCGCCGCATTTTCCGCCGGATTGCTGATTGGGGTGATGAGCCATATAAGGAAATGAATTCGTTGACGAGGAAGCTTGTGCGCGACACTCAGGGTGGCCGCGCTTTATCTAGCGAAAAGCCTAGAAGGTGCAGGAGGGCCAATTGGACAAGACAAGTTCCGGCCCCGGCACGACTGTTATCGAAGTGTTAGCCAGGCAGTTTGATGCCTGCGCGGAAGTCTTGAGGAATTTCCTAGGTACGACGTGTCGATTACCCACGCAGCGTTTACGTCGCGGCCGCCCGCTGCTGCCTGGATGCCGGCAAGGCCGGTTGCGTCGATAGAGCAGCGGACAATGGCTCTCCCGTCAGAGCCGATTCATTGATTGAAGCGCTTGGACTGGTGATGTACCTGACGCAGTCCATCGTCGTCCCAGCAACAGTACCTTTTCATCCTGATTGATGCTGGAGTCTCGTCTTGATTGTCTGCCGCAATTACTCGCAACGGAACTCGTACCATGCCCGTCGTCAAAAGACAGGCGAAGCAGATTAAGCTTAGCATCTTTGTCAATCGGGAACTGCACGAACCCTCTCGGCCATGGCCTTGATTTTCCACCCCCGCCACAAATCTACCTGTGGACATCAGCTCAATGGTATCGTGCGCGCCCAAGGCGCAGTATCTGTTGGGTAAATGCTGTCACTATGAATCAACGCTCCACTGAGAATCCGATCTCGGCATCGATTGCACGGAGCCACCAAGCGGCGAGGAGAAGAGCAGCGGCCGCGTGCACGGAGTTCGTATCCCGGAGTCAAAGTCATGAGCGAATTTCTAGGAAGTCGACCTGCTCGTCCCCAGCCGCAACCCGACCAAGCGGGCACGCTCGAAATGCTTGCCACTCTTTTTCTGGTCGCGTTCGTGGTAGCGATGCTTTATGTCGGGCGCGAAATATTCATTCCGATCGCGATTGCGATTCTGGTGAGTTTTGTCCTGTCGCCGCCAATTCTCCTGCTGCGGCGCTGGGGTCTAGGTCGCGTCCTTTCCGTCTTGACCGTCGTCTTTGCAGCGCTGGTTATTGCATTTTCGGTCAGCGCCGTTTTGACCCGCCAGTTTTCCGAACTTGCGGTTGATCTGCCGCTGTATCAGGCGACGATCAACGCCAAACTCGATGATTTGCGCGATGCCGCCGCCGACAACGTCCTCTTTGCAAAAGTGTCGGCCGCGCTGAAAAAGCTCGGCGAAATTAATCCGCATCGGCTGGCACCTTCGAGCGCGCCCGCTCTTTTGGGCCAATCAAAGAACCAACTGGCCAGGGGCCAGGAAAGCGAGCGCCCGATTCCGGTTGAGGTTCACCAGCCGGAGCCTGGGCCTTTCGCGATTGTGGAGACCATCGCCGGAACTGCGCTGTCTCCACTGGAGACGATTTTCATCGTCGTCATCTTCGTCATCTTCATTCTTTTGCAACGCGAGGATCTGCGCAATCGCTTCATCAGGCTCGCCGGATCGAGCGATTTGCAGCGCACGACCCTGGCGATGAATGACGTGGCCGGTCGGCTTAGCCGATTTTTTTTGGTTCAGACGCTGGTGAACGCTTCCTTCGGCGTCATCATTGCTGTTGGCCTCTATTTCATCGGCCTCCCGAGCCCGATCCTTTGGGGCATCGTCGCATTCTTGCTGCGGTTCGTCCCCTACATCGGCCCGTTCA
>Ga0181526_10001531_pt1 | contig 21758 bp, 12 predicted proteins | sample PEATcosm2014_Bin_35_FD_119750 | JGI IMG/M metagenome (GOLD analysis project Ga0181526, IMG submission 119750) | Peatland microbial communities from MTU Mesocosm Facility, Houghton, MI, USA - PEATcosm2014_Bin06_30_metaG | ecosystem: Environmental > Terrestrial > Soil > Wetlands > Peat | place...
AGTGGATTCCGGATCGTGACAGCGCGCGCAATAGTAGTCGTTCAGGACGCGTCCAAGCTGTTGTTGATAACCGAGAGCGATTTCGTCCAGCCGGAGTTCCACGGGCTTGCCCGTCTTGTCGCGCGTCACGGCCACCACCCGGTATCGGTCCGCGCTGCCGCCCAGGGTCACTATTGTAGTGAATTGCCCGTCGGCTCCGGTGAGCCCGATATCCGGCACGGCCGTGGCTCCGCCCGCGGTGTGAAACTCTACCAAGGCGCCGGCTACCGCTGTTCCCTGTGCGTCATTCACCTGCACAACGACGGGTTGATCCAACGGGGCGCCGATTCCAGCCACCTGCTTGCTTCCACCAACTTCGGCGATGGCGGCGCCGAAAGCGTTGGCGGCGGGCGCGGGCGGCTTGGGCGAACGATTGCAGCCGGCCAGAAATATCAGCCCTAATGCGGCGCCTGCGATGCGCGTCATTTGCCCACCTCCTTATTCTGCTTCATCAGATATGCGGTCAGCGCGCGTGCATCCGCATCGCTCATGTCGCGCCGCGGTTCGATGGTTCCGGGGCGCAACGCTTGCGGATTCTTCAGCCAGTGGAAGATCCAAGCCGCGTTCAGCCGCGCACCCACTTGGGTGAGCGTCGGGCCGACATAGCCCTTGTCGTTCTGCGGGTCGAGGATATGGCATGATTGGCACGCATATTTCGAATAGAACAACTGTTTGCCCGACTCCACGTCGGCCCCGGTGAACTTCGCCGCATCCAGCGCGTCGCGATCGAAGTCCGGCGTCTGATAAACCGTCAGCACGTAATCGGCGATGCTTTCCGCTTCCGCATCGGTGACATTGAAGCGCGGCATGCGGCGGATGAGCGCGGGACGCAGTGTGTTGGGGTTCTTCATGAAGCTCACCAGCCAGCGGCGCTGTACCGAGCTGCCTTCCCACGTCAGGTCGGGTGCCAAGTCGCCGCCACGGCCATTGATGCGGTGGCAACTGAAGCAGTTCATGTCGGCCATCAACTGGCCTGCCTTTCCGGCGGGCCGATAAGCGGCTTCTACTTTTCCACCGGCTCGCAACGAGGTGGGTAGGGTCTGGGCGCGCTCGGTCTGTGCCAGCAGGGCAGTGACCAGGGCATCCACCTGCGGCTGCGTGAGCGTGTACTGCGGCATTTTGGAGCCGCCGAAAGTGTGTGGCTGGCGGATCTTGGCCTGCAGATAGTCCGGCAGGGTGTGCGCGACACCCGGAGCAAATACGATCTTGGCCAGCGACTCGCTGCCCACCACCGTCAGGTCCGGCGCGAAGTTGTCCGGCTTCTTGACGCCCTGAATCTCGTGGCAGGAGGTGCAGCCGCGCTCGGTCACGAGCGTTTTGCCATGCGCGATTTGCGCCGCCGTGGCGCCTTCCAGGTGCACACTGGCGAGCAGGTCGGGATCTGTCTTGGCTTCCAGGAAGCCGCGCAGCGGCGCGAGCATTTTCGGGTCGAACCGGTAATGCGGCATGGCCGTGCCGGGTTCGTAGGTCTTGGGATTGCGCAGCCATTCCGCGAGCCAAGCCGGCTTCACCTTGGAGCCGAGGCGCGTCAACTCGGGTCCCACGTCGCCGCCCACCAGCATGCCGGCCGCGTTCGTCGTAGCATGGCAGGATGCGCAGAAAGACTCGCCGTACACGCCGGCGCCGGCCGCGGCATCGCCAACTGCTTCAGGCTGGACGGCGGCGCCAGCCGGCAGGTATGGCGTGCTTTGCGCTATCAGGAACGCGGAGATATCGCGCGCATCTTCGTCCGAGAGCTGAAAATTCGGCATGACCGCGGTCGCCGCGTAAGCTTGCGGATTCTTCAGCCAGGCGAACGTCCACTCCCGGGTGGTCTTTTCGGCGATGTGCTCCAGACTGGGTGCGCCGGTGGTGGACTCCAGGCGGCGGCCTTCCGGCGTCTTCAAAACATGGCACGACACGCAGGCGTAACGAACCAGCAGTTTGCGTCCCTGATTCAATTGCGGCGTGCCTGTAAGCGCGTTCCAGTGGCACTGGCCGCACGACGATTCCAAGTAGCGCGCGGGCAGGATGGGCTGCTCCCACGCGAGGGTGCTGCGATGCGCTTCCTCGACCTCCGTGGCAGCGCCCTGGCCGCGGTGACACATCACGCATCCGAACTCGGTCAGTGAATGTGGAATCTGCGGGTGCGGCCGGAAAGGCTGCGTTGCCACGTCCGCCAGGCTGGCTTCCTTCAAGCCCAGATGGCAGGTGCCGCAGCGATCCGTGACGCCGAGTTCCGGCATCCAGATCTGCTGCAAGCCGCCTTGAAAACGCCGCTGCAAACTGGCCGCTTCGCCTCTCCCGCGAATCAACCGCAGGTACCGTTGTTGATAGCGGGTCCACTCGCGGAAGCGGTCCTTGGCCGGCGCGATGGCTAGGCAGAGCAACAGGATCACGCTCAGCGATCCGAAGGCGCGGGCGCTATCGCCGAAGAAGAATTGCGACCATTTTTGAATCGATCTTCGCATGCGTTCAACTCCTCCAGGGCCAGACCCACGCCCAGCCCGGACCACGGAAGAACGTGCCGATGATCGTCAGGATGGCGGCCTGCACCAGGAACCACGTCATGATCCAGAAGGAAAGCGGCTTCGAGACCAGCCAGCGCCGGAAACGCGCGGACGACTGCGGCGAACCGCCGGCCGCCAACAGCATGAGCCCTCCGATCGCCAGCGACGGAATCAACACGGCATACACATGGAATGCCAGCATCAGGGCGCTGAACGCCGTTAGAACCCCAATGAAGACGCGCAGGCGCCGTTCGCGGTTGCGCAGCCACACGCCCTCCGATTCGATGTTGATATCGAAATAAGGGATGACGATCAACGCCGCCACCACCAGGGAGGGAATGACCACGCCCGCCACGAAGGGGGGGAAGTAGTGCAGCAGTTCCTGCAAGCCCAGAAAATACCAGGGCGCCTTGGCAGGGTTGGGCGTGTGCATGGGGTCGGCCAACTCTTCGAGCGGCGCATTCCAGATAAGCGAAGTCACCACCAGCACGACGGCCAGAATCTCGATGGCCACGGCCGCGCGGAAGAGGCCTTCCGGATACGTCATCACCACCGAGTCGTCGTGGGCTTTCACCTGTGGCGATGTGCGGCGCGTAACGAACGCCACGCGCACCGGCGTTCGGCGGGCGTCAGAATCGAGTTGCGCCGCAAATTTGGGAGGGTTAGGCTCGCTCATTGGGATTCCTTATGGCCGGTGTACAGGCCGCCGTCTTTGCGAATGCGCCAGAAGTGTACGGCGATGAACAGAATTGCCGCCAGCGGCAGGATCACGCAGTGCAGCACATAGAAGCGCAGCAGCGCGTTGGCGTTTACGGTGTTGCCGCCCAGCATGAGGAAGCGGATCTTTTGGCCCAACACAGGCACCGCGGACATGATGTTCGAACCCACGGTGATGGCCCAGTAGGCTAATTGGTCCCAGGGAAGCAGGTAGCCCGTGTAGCTCAGCAACAACGTGACGATCAACAGGACCACGCCGACCACCCAGTTGAACTCGCGGGGTTTGCGGTACGCGCCTCTATAAAAAACCTTGAACATGTGGGCGAAGACCAGCATCACCATGGTATGCGCCGACCAGCGGTGCAGGTTGCGCAGGAACACGCCGGCCGAGACCACGAACTGCAGATCCTTCATGTCCGCGTAAGCTTGTGGCACGGACGGATGATAGTAGAGCATCAACAGAATTCCCGTAACCACCAGGATCATGAAAGTGCCGAAGCTGAGTGTGCCCAGGTACCAGGTAACGCTGAATTGGAGCGCGCGCGTGCGGGCTTTTACCGAAGCCAGGTGCAAGAAGACGTTCTGTTGAATGGCCATGGCGCGGCGCAGATTGCTGGCGCCGCTCCCGCCGCGGAAGACCGAACGCCACACATGCGTATCGCGGAGATCTTGGATGGTCATTTATGTCCTCAAATACTGGTTCTGCGGAATGATGGTGGCGCGGTCCACCAGCAGTTCGCCGTCATCGCCGAGCCATACTTTAAGCCAGGGCAGCCCGCGCGGCGCGGGTCCTTCGAGTTTGCCGCCCAATACGCTGAATTTGCTGCCGTGACAGGGGCAGGCGATGATGCCTTGATCGGCGTTCCATGCCGTCAGACACCCGAGGTGGGTGCAAGTGGCGGAGAGGGCGTAAAATCCTTCCGCCCCGTGAATGATGTAGATGCCGGCTTCCAAGTTCTGGGTAACGGAACCTCGCGGATAGTTCTCCGGCTTGCCCGCGTTGGCGATGGGGGATGGCTCGTACAGCACGTTGGGCGACAAATATGAATATCCGAACACCGCCGCGCCCGCGCAGGCCACCGTCACCGAACCAACGCCGAGCTTGATGAAAGCTTCGCGCCGGGTAGGTTGTGATTTGTCGTCTTCCATCGTTTCGTTCCTCCTCAGCGGATGGCGGCGCCCATGCTGTACGCCTCCATGGTGATCACGTTCACGGGGCACCGCTCGGCGCACAAGCCGCACCGGATGCAGCGGGTTTCGTCCTTAAGCATGGCCGAGCCCGTGATTGCGCCCAATTCCCGGGCGGCTACATCGTCTAATTCCACGCGATAGAGCGGCTCGTTCCGTTGGATCTGTTCCAGCACTTCCGGCGGAAACTCGATCTGCTCCAAGGGCACCAGGCGCAGGCATTCCTCGGGGCAGACATCCGCGCAACCGCCGCACAGAATGCACTGCGAGCCGTCTGGTTCATTGCCTTCGAAAACCGTATTGATCCAGCAGCGCAGGCAACGGCGGGCCTCCGCCATGGCGGACTGCTCGTCGAATCCGATCTCCACTTCCGTCACGCCCGTGCGGCGCTCCAAGGGCAGCATGGGCACAGGTTGGCGCGACAGGTTCATGTAATCCGCGAACATCTTGTGGTGATCGAGCACCTCGACCACGACTTCCGGTTCCGGATGCGGGCGCCCCGTAAGATATTCATCTATGGAGACGGCGATGCGCTTGCCATCTCCGACGCTATCAATGATCAGGCGCGGGCCGAATACGCAATCTCCGCCCGCGAAGACGCCGGGCGCGGAGGTCATGAGCGTTTGGCGGTCGGCTACGATCAGTCCGCGGGGCGATACCTTCACGCCGTCTTCAGGTTTCAGAAAGTCGAGATTGGGCGCCTGGCCGATGGCCAGGATCACGGTGTCGCATTCGATGACGGATTCGCTCCGATCTTCGAACGCCGGGTTAAACCGGCCGTTCGCGTCGAACACATATTTGGTCTGCAATGTTTCGAGGCCAATCACTTTGCCATCGCGGCCCACGATGCGATGCGGCCCCCGGCCGTCATGCAGCAGGATGCCCTCGGTCTCGGCCTCTTCGATTTCTTCCAACGCGGCCGGCATCTCGTGGCGCTTTTCCAGACAGACGATGCCGACCTCCTGCGCGCCCAACCGCAGGGCCGACAGCGAAACGTCCACCATCTCGTGGGCCGCCACCGCAGCCACGTTTTCGTCGGCTGGCACGGCTCCCTCGGACGCGCCGCCGTGCTGCCGAAGAACTTCACGAGCCGCCGAACGCGCCACGTCCATAGCCACGTTGCCGCCGCCGATGACCACCACTTTTTTGCCTATGGTGAAACGATAGCCCAGGTTGGCGTTCAGTAGAAACTCGACCGCTTTGTGTACGCCATCCAGATCCACGCCGGGAATTGACAGGTCCCGGCTGCGGTGCGCGCCGACCGCGATGACGACCGCGTCAAAGCCCTGGCTGCGCAGTCCGGCAATGGTGAAGTCGCGGCCCGCGGCGTGATTCAGTTTCAGCGTAATATCGCCAGTTTCCAGAATCTCGCGGACTTGCGCTTCCACCACGCTGCGCGGCAGGCGGTACTCGGGAATGCCCAGCTTGAGCATCCCGCCGGCCACCGGGGCGGCTTCGAAGATGGTGACCGAGTAGCCCATCAGGCCCAGATCGTGCGCCGCCGAGAGACCCACAGGACCGCTGCCCACCACCGCCACGCGGAATGGCTGGGGCGCCGCGCGCTCCCGCCTCAGTTGCAAAGGGTGGCGGGACTCCGGACCGTACCGCTCGGTGAGCAGGCGCTTGAGGGCGCGAATCTGGATGGGCTTGTCCACGGCGCCGCGGCGGCAGGCCGTTTCGCAGGGATGCGCGCAAACGCGACCGCAAATGCTGGCCATGGGGTTGGGCTCGCGGGCGTAACGATACGCTTCCTCGAACCGGCCTTCCGCGATGAGCGAAACATAACGGCCGGCGTTGGTGCCGGCCGGACATGCCATCATGCACGGGAAATTGCTGTCAAGCCAGGCGCGGTCTACTCTTTTTTCGTGAAAGCGCGTCAGCATGGAGACTCCACGAGGGAGAACTGGGCAGTCCAGCAAACTGCGGCCCGCCGCGAAGCGATGTTCACTTCCCGAGAGAAAAGTCCACCGTCACGTCACCACTAACCGTCACCGGCTTGGACTGAGGCTTCATGCCCTCGTGCCAACTGATGAGAGTATAACTGCCGGCTGGCACGTCCGCGATTTTGAAATTACCGGCGGCGTCTGTTTCGGCGAAATACGGCGTGGGCGTGACGATGAGGAAGCCGGACATTTCGGGATGGACATTGCACAGCAATGGCACTACTCCCGGCTTGTCGAACTTGAAGTTGCGGACTTGCCCCTTGGGCCACGTGCCGAGGTTATGGCTGTCCTTCTTGTTGCCCGCTATGCTGGGCCAGAATACGTTGTGCGCCACGCTGTCGCTGTTCTGGAAGTCCACGGTGGCGCCCACTGGGAGGACCAGCACGTGCGGTTGGAACAGAACAGCCTTCTGATCCATAACGAAATGCTTTTCAGGAGCGGGGAAAGTCTTTCCGGGAATGGCGTCGACATAGACGACCGTGAGGCCCTTTCCTCCGGTGACTTTACCGGCGATGCTAGCCGCCTGGAGTGCGCAGCCGGCAGGGAGGATCAATAGGAGAGTCGTTAGAAGCGATTTTTTGATATTCATAGTCCTGACCATAGTGTGTCCGAGTCTGAGCTTCGCCCGATCAGAACATGAAGCGGGCGAGAACGTATATTGAGTTATTTCCGCTGGCATTGCGGCCGGCTGCATCGTAATTCGTCGCGGCGCCATTGAACCGCAGGTATCCCGTATATTGTGCGGCGAGGTCGATGTTCATCACCGGCCACCACGAGAGATTCAGGATGTACCCGTTGCTCCGCGGGTCGCCGTTGGCGCTCCCGGTTACGGGAGCCTGTGCGTAGAGCAACGGATCCGGCGTGCCCGTGATACTGAACCAGCCGCCGGTGAACGAAACACGATTGCCGAAATGGTATGCGGCGTTGGTCTGAACGGTGTCCAGGTGATGTTGCAGTCCGGAAGCCGCACCAGCTCCGTAGCTTGCATTCAGCGTCGAATCCTCGTGAATATAGGTGCCGCGCAACGAGAAGGTGTCGGTGCAGGGCGGGGTCTCGCAAACTATGCCGCGGGCGATGCCGGGCAGACTGCGATCGTATTGAAAGTCTACCGCCGTGTCCGTGTAGGCGTCCCTCAGGCCGGTGAAGCCGTTCGGAGTCGATTCCATGTGGATGCCGTAAGTCCCGACCTCCAGGTAGTTGTTCTTACTGGGATGTTGCCAGGCGGCGCGCCAATACGGAGCCACGCCGCGGATGTTGTAAGTGGATCCGGCGCCGGTCAAAGGTTGCGGGCTGCCGACATGCTCCGAGCGGTAGACAGTTGCCGCCACGTACCAGTGATTGTTCCAGAGGCCGTAGGCGCCGACGCCGGCAACGTCCTGCGCCAGGGGTCCATTGATCACCGCGGCCGCTGCGGGCCCCGGCGCGACATCGGTCGAGACGAACGGAAAGCCCCATGCTGGCGTGCCGCTCCACAGGTCCTCCAGCGTCGGATTGTTGTTGAGGGTAATGCCGTAGTGCAGATCCTTGCCAAAGAGAAAGCTGTGGTTGGCATATCGGATGTCGGTATTGTCCATGCTGAAATGGTCGCCCTTGGTGTCGTAGGTGACTTGCAGAAAGCTGCCCACATGCGCCGACCACGCGCCGGCCAGCCAGAGAGAGATATCCTGGGGAAACTCGAAATTGCCATTTTGGGCACCGGGCTGTGGCGCGTTGGTCGCGGTAAACGATGCTTCGAACCACGCCGAGAGGGGCAAGCTCGCGAGAATGTCCAGTGGAGTCGATTTCTTGGTTTTCTCCGTGGTGACGGTTGGCACGAGTTTCAGCGTGTATCCGTTGAGCTTGAAATCCCTCCCTTCTTGTGTAAGTTCGGGAGGTGTTGTATGGCACTTGGCGCAGGCATAGCCCGTTTGACGGGCATAACTCGGGACTGCGGAAGCCGGTTGCGAGAACGTAGTCAATAAAACGACGGGAGCCGCCGCCCCGATCACCATGGCTGCGCGTCGGATTGTGTTCGATTGCATGCTGGGCATGATCATCTCCCTAAGAACCGCTGGAGTCCTTGCCCGCGTCGATAGTTTTTGGCAATCCGGGAATTCTCAGGGCAAATCTCCTTGACTCCGAGTTTTAGCATCACCCCTGCGGGCGGAGCAGCCGTTTGCATCTGGGTATCCAAAATATGCCAAAATATAAACCCTTTGTTTTGAGTCCATTCCGTCTCTATGATTAAGGCCGGTGGGGTAAGGGACCCTGACATTCGATGGCGCAATGGGGCAAATAACTCACCGTAAGCCACCGAATGGTCTAGCAATCCTGTCATGTAGAGTGGTTTGGCGAAAACGCTTTCACAAGCGCGCCAAAGGTTCAAAAGGGCGGCGGGTTTGCAGTTCGCGCACGACTGACGGGCAAAGAAGAAAAGGCTGCCGGCAACCAGGGATTTGACTCCTCTTGGAATGCAGTCTGAAGTTTGAAGAGACCGCCGGGCGGCGCTGACACTCATAACGCCGCGTTTCGCTCCATAGGCGGGCAGCAAGTGTTAAGCGGCTCCGGGCTTGCGACGGCATTATCAGGTAATGATCGGCATAGGGGCGGCGGTTATGGCTTCACCCTCCGGCGTTTTCACGTGTCGTAGATCGTAGAACTGGCAGATGTCGGATGGTTCTGAGCCCAAATCGTGCCTCCCGCTCGAATCGTTCGCTGAACTCGGTCGTCGAAACCTTGATGGCGACGGCGCGGTCGAGCCTGGGGTCGCGGGCGAGACACACGCTCGCGTATGCCGCCGACGCCGGGGGGCATGGCGTCGAGCAGCGGGCGCGCCCGCGCCTGCAACTGGCCGCCGGCATGAGGCTACGCGAAGTGCCAGCCATGCTCCTGGGCGGCGGACCGCGCGGGTCCGAGGCCGCCGCGCACGATGGGCCGCGGCGGTCGGCGGGATGGCTGGCGGTGCATCGTGGGGGCACGGCGCGCCGGCACGGGCGGCGTATCGCGCGCGACCTAACCCACGCACACATCCAGCGCCAAGGAATGCGACACGATATTCGTTGCCGGGTACCTAACCGGCGGCTAGACTTTTGTCGCCCTTGGCCTGAGAGTCCCCCTCTATTCCGCCGTCGGCAGGTGAATATACATGGACTGAATCCCAACTCGTCCCGGACCGGTAAAGCGGTTACACACGATTTGCGCGGCGCTGGCAAACAACCCGGTCGAGAATTTCTGAAATTGCGTTTCCATCCGGACCGAACGGTCTTTGTAGACCCAGCCGCCGGGCTCAACATCAATCTGTTCGCCGGCTCCCAGCGTCACCTCGAAAACGTTCCCGTATCCGTGCACCCACACAATGCCTTCGTTGCCTTGCACGGCAAAATGGTCAATGAAAAACCCAGTCCCGCCCATCAGCATATTGGAAACGCCTTTTACCCGCGTGAAGGTGTATTCGACGCCGCCGGTGGCGGCGAGAAACTGGTGTTCCCGCATCTCGATTCCTTCGCCGCGGTTCAGATGGATTCCGAAAACGTGTCCCGCGCCATCGCGGCTGAAAGCGATCTGCCCCGGACCGCTGGCTTCGGTCATCAGGATGGGCATTCCCGCCATCACGCGCCGGAAACCGCCTTTCAAGGGCTTGATGCCGATCTGCATTCTGGGCTCCTTCCAAAGAAGAATATGGTGCTCGAAGTACACGGGGACACTCCCCAGCTCGATACGCAATACGGGAACGAGTTCGCCCTCGATGTGATAGGTCACGCCTGCAAATTGTTCATCACGCGCTACGGTAGGCTTCAGAACAGGAATAGGCACTGGCTCCTGCTTTCTGGGACGAGGTTAACTGCAACCATCATCATGGACCGGAAAGACCCAAAATTGCAATGGCGACCCCAACGATTCGTGCCTCCCATCGCGCACGCTCCTGCAGCCGACTCAGTCCGGTCGTTCGCGCACGCCCCCGACATTCGGAGTGGTTGCTCACAGGGAATGGATTGTCGGGCACTCTTCCCCTACTCTTTGTGGCGCCTCGACTCTTCGCCGGCCCCCGAATCTGTAAAAGTAGGGGGACGGATGCGCCGTGAGTCAGGACCAATTCCCGGCCCGGCGGTATATAGCGTACAACTTGAGCGGGTGCAGGCGGCCCAGCCGTCTTCCGGAACCAGAAAGCGAAAGGAAGGATTTGATGCCGAAATTCCTAGTCGAAGCGACCTACACAGCCGAGGGGTACAGGGGGCTGGCCAAGACAAGCCCTCAGGCCGGAAGGCCGCCGTCGCGCAGGCTGTCAAGAAGCTGGGCGGAAAGCTCGATGCCATTTACTTCTGCCTTGGCGAGAACGATGTCATTCTGATTGTAGATCTGCCGGATCATGTCAGCGCGGCCGCGCCCGGCTGCTCGGCGTGTGCCAGCGGAATGGCGCGCACCAAGACCACGGCTCTGCTGACAGTAGACGAGGCGGATGAGGCGCTCTCCAAACCTGTGTCCTATCGGGCTCCGGGAGCCTAGCTCAACCCCTACTGCAACGCTGCCCATTCGACGCCGGTGGCACGGCGCGGCGATACGCGGAGATGGGCGCAGCGATGGCGCAAGCAGGCGGCGACTTTATCCGCAGTATGCTCCGCATGGGAAAGGGCGGCCTCCCTCCATCCGACAACGGAGGAGAAGATTCCCACTGCGGACGGTACCGTGTTCATGAGCCCGGCGTTGACAACAATAAATGTACACATTGGGGTTTCTGACCGCCCGCGGTCACATGATCGCATGTCGTTACGGCCAGAGGCCCTCGATCCTTCCAAACTGCATCCGCGATTCGCTGGCGACCGAATCGGCTCAACGGAGAACGACGTTGGTGCGACGCGTGCAATAGCGATGATGCACGACGCCTGAATCGCGCGGCAGAGCTAACGGGCCCGCGCACGTGCTCGCTGTATGTTCATCTTCAAAGGAGAAATGAAATGCTCGGCTTAGGATTGCTCGGAACCGTTCTCGTGATTGTGTTAGTCGTATGGATTATTCGCAGAGTGTGAAGCGCTTTGCGGTTGAAACGTCGGGTGCCCCAATTTGCAGCGGCGAGGTCCGACTCGCCATCGCCGCTGAAGTATGCCAAGCGCCATCGCTTCTTCAGTGGCGGCGATGAATCCGTTTCATGCCCTCGTCGCCGATTCGCGGGAAACCGGCTGTCGCCGATGCAGGCTCAGGCGCTGCGGAAGGCCGCGATGTTTTGCCATTCCTCAGGACCGCATGTGCGACTCCCCGTAGCGGTTCAGCTTGAGCCGGAAAGCCTTGCGCGCGCTTTTCAAACGCAAATGCCCGTCCACCACGGTCCCATCGCTGCGGGCCAGCACTGGGATCTCGAAGCCGAAATCGCGGAGGGATGAGCACATCCGATCTACGGTCTTGCGCGTACGGGGTCCGCGCCGATCCGTCGGTTGTCTTCAATCTCCAGCCAGCAAAGGAGTTGCCCGCCAGGAGCGCGAAGTGAGAATCGTCGTAATGGCGGCGCCGCATGGCCGCTGGTGTGGCGTCCCGCGAAGAAGTATGAGCAATCTCAGACGAAAAATGTAGCCCTGACGACCCGGTCCGAAGCCATCGTCCGCGAAACAATGGCCGGTATAGTGGACGACATCAGGTAGAAGAAGTGCCGGTCGTCTCGCCGTCTGAAGGCCTCGTCCCGGGGCTGCGGCGGACGCCACGCAGAATGCCGCGAAGCAAATCGGCCAGTTGCTCAACGTGTTCTTCGGAAAACATGGAATCATGGCCACCCGGCACTCGATGAGATTCGAATCCGCCCCTCGCAAAATCGCGCCATCCCAGCCTGGCATCCTCTAACACACGCGTGCTAACGGGCTCGTCGGCCGCAATGAAGTGGACGACAGAACCGCCGAACGCGCGAGGCACGTAACTGTGCATGATTGCCGCCGCGGCGTCCCCGAGGGAAGCGCCAGGGGTTGGACTCGCCTTGCGTGCCGACCCAGGAACTGACTGACCTATGCATCCGGATTGGGGAGATTGGGTTGAAAGATAGCGGACGTGCGCGATCACCTCCCGTCCGGCATCCAGCACGGTCCCACGCCGCAGCGTGAAGGCGAACCTGGGCGCCCACTTGATGTATCGCATCCAGTGCCGCAAGGGCTTCGGATAACCTGGCGCCGCCGTGTCGAATAATACTACCGAGGGCACCGGACATCCAAGCGCTTCCAAACGGCAAGCGCACTCATAGGCGAGGATGCCACCAAAGCAGTGCCCGCCGATGGGACCGAGCGGCCGCGGCTGCGTGTTCCGGATGTAATCCACAAATTGGCGGACCAAATCTTCGAACGCGTACGCATTGGCGCCCGTGTCCCAGGTCGTATCGCGCAGCACCACGAAGGGTTGCGCATCCCCCACGAGCCGGGCCAGCGGGCCAAGGTACGAAGCACTCAGAGTTGCGCCCGGAAAACAAAGGAATGGAGGTCCTTCACCACGCTGCTGCAGTACGACTGCGGAGACCCCTGGACGCGGGGGCGGAGCATTCCCGATCATCCGATGCTCCGTGATGGCATCCCTCAACGTCGCAATCGTAGGTGCTGCAAGGAATTGCGGCCAAGCAAGCCGGCGCGCATCGACGCCCATTTCCGCCTCCATGATCGTCAGCATTTGTGCCAGCGCGAGAGAGTCCCCGCCGAACGCGAAGAAGCTCTCATTTTCGTGCAGTGGGGTGGGAACGCCGAGAACGCGCGACCAAATTGCAGCTATTCGTGGTTCGATCGGATCGACAGCCGCATTTGGGCAGGGTGAATTCCTGGGAGCTGGGGCATGATTCGCGGCACGAGCGAAGAGTTGGGATAACTGCTGGCGGCTGGGTTTGCCCGTAGCGGTGACCGGAATCTCGTCCACAAAGAAGATGCGGCTGGGAAGCCTCGCTGGGCCGACGCGGGCGGCCATGTAACTCCTCATTTCGGTTTCATCGGCTACTGCTCCTTGCCGAAGGACTACCGCCGCGGCAATATCTTCCCCCAGCGCCGGGTGGGGTATGGCGAACGCGGCCGTCTGCTCTACAGCGGGGTGCTCCGCCAGCACGGAGTCGATTTCGTGCGGTAAGATCTTCTGGCCTCCGCGATTGATCATTTCCCGGAGCCTGCCGGTGATGAACAGCTCCCCATCCGAAGCGAGCCATCCGAGATCGCCGGTGCGGAACCATCCGTCGTGAAAGGCGGCCCGATTGGCATCCGGGTCGTCGAGGTACCCGTTTATGACCTCCTCGCCGCGCAACACGATCTCACCCCGCACGGTGCACGGCAGCAGGCTGCAGTCCGGAGCCATGATCCCCACGTCGACGCCGATGCTCTTTCCAACCGAACCACGAGTGCGATTATGAATACCCGTGTTGGTGATCACGCCCGCTTCAGTCATACCGTACCCGTGGATCACTGGCACGCGCAGCGAGCGTTCCAAGGCTTCGACGAGAAACGGCGGTATCGCCGCGGTACCGCAACGAATGAAACGCAACGAGGTTGGGGGGATTCCGTCCGGCCGTTCCTGAACCAGTTGGAGAATCGCGCGGTGAATCGCCGGTCCTGCAAGATACCAGGTGGGCCGGTAGGTCTCCAACCATGCGAGGAACTGGCCTGGATCGAACGCATTGCTACAGATGGCCATCCCACCACGTAACAGTTGGGCCAAACAGGATAGAAGGCCGGAGAGGTGGTGAAGCGGCATGAGGCACAGAAAACGGTCGTCCGCCCGCAGACCGAAGGAGCGTTGCACGTTCCCGATCATCGCGGCGAGGTTACGGTGGGTCAGCGGCGCGAGCTTGGGGACGCCCGTGGTGGCCGATGTTTGAAATACGGCCACAACGTCTGCGGCGACGCTCCGGCTGGTAGGCGCGGCCGTCCGCGGGCCCGTCAAGGCGATCTCTGGCTGGTCTTCACGACCCGGAGGAAAGCTCAGGCTCAGCAGTGGCGTTCCGGTGGCGTCGGCCGCCCGAACCAGTTTTGGATCGGGCTCGAATGTAGTGACAATCGCCCTGGGCTTCAACTGAAGCAGGCGGGATTGCAGTTCCGGTTCCGCCAGCTTGCAATCCAGTGGCGCGACGGCCGCCACACTGGCGACGCCCAGCAATCCGAGCAAGAGCAGCTCGGCGTTTGGGATCGCCAAAGCTACCAGATCCCCGCGGTGGATGCCCTCCGCTTGAAGTCCCTGCGCTATTTGATCGGCAACGGCTGCGCACTGCAGGAACGTGAATGAGCGTTGGCCGGGCCGAACAAGGCCACCGCATCGGGCGCCGACAGCGTGCGCAAACCGAACGCGTTGAGGCCCGCAAAGGGGTACGCACTTGAATTCATTTGTACGATTAGATGAGCATACCAGATGATGACGGACAACGCCGCGCGAGGAGGCCAGACATGGCGGGATACTAAGAGGCCATTTGCGCCTCTTTCCTCCAAATCCGTTCATAACTAACAACCTCCCATGGATTCTCGACTTAGCATACCTGCTCGGGGTTATTGCCAACACTATGCCGCAGATTGTGCAAACGCCAGAAGAGTACCACCCGGTTGCTTGCGAACATCGGACGCTCTGGAGGATAAGACGGAATCAGGTACCCGAGCGCATTGGATTCCAGACAGCGGAACATCGTGTTGTTCAAGAGTGACGCTGCTTATCAACGAGCCAGTTGGGTCAATCTGCTCAAGGATAAGGGTGTTGAACGGCTGTGATGCCAGACCGGACCAAAGCGTAACTCGCAAAACGCCGGACGTTGTGTCGCATTGTCGCTCGCATTTAAGGCGTTTCCGCCGTTCCCTCATTGTGTGATAAGCTATTGGCCCGTAGCTGATCGAAGGGCATACCGTTTGGGCGATCAGCGTGTTGTGTTTCCCAACAGGTGGGCGCTGCAACGGAAAAGATCCGGCATCACCAGTTTCCAGACGGCATTTCCGGCACGTCAACCGAATTTCAAAAGGGAGAATCACATATGCGAAGAATGTTCGGCCGTGTTCTGGCCGTTTTGGCAATTACCGCCGTGGCCGCTTTAGGGGCCGACAATTCCATTGGTACTTGGAAGCTCGATATCGCAAAATCCAAGTACACACCGGCGCCAATGCCGGTGAAGAGCCTGACGTCGGTGCGGGAGGCGGTTGCGGGCGGCGTGAAGGTGACGACTAGTGGCGAACGGACGGATGGCGCAGTCAACTCCGGCTATACGGCGAAGTACGATGGCTCGTGGGCTACGGTCACGGGCACGGGGTCGCCGTATGACAGCATCTCGATCAAACAGGTGAATGCCAGTACCCTCACTTACCAAGCGAAGCAGACCAATGGAAAGTATCGCGCCAGCGGCCGCACAGCAATTTCGAGCGACGGCAAGACGATGACCACCAAGGCAAAAGGCACGGACGCCAATGGAGCGCCAATGACGCTGACGTTGGTTTACGAGAAGCAATAGCGGAGAAGACAGCGAGTTAATCGACCAAAACATTTCTCCGTCGCGGAAACTTCGGACCAAGGTCTGCCGCGCGGGGCAAATCAAGGGCCTATTTACAGTGGTGGGCCCGTGCGACTCGAACGCCAGAGCTCTACCGTGTCAAGGTAGCGTTCCTGAACCCACCCTGTTTCGATGCGCCGAAATGCCTCTGCGCGGCTCGGATTGGACCGATTTGGCAAGCCGCGAAAAAAACCCGCCGCGGCGAGTGCCTGGCGGGCCGATGGGCGGATGTCCGAAATTTAATTGATTCGATAAGTACGCTAGCCTCCGACGGGCTTGAAGGGCTCCACGGCGTGGCCGGCCTTCTTGATCGCGCTCGCCATGAACCCGTGCACTGACTGCGCGATCTCCGAGAGCGTGGCGCCGTTCTTGCGCTGCAAGGATGGCCACCACCTGGGCCGTCTTGCTGCCCGGGCGCGCCGCGGGAATCTCGGGCGCCGGAGCGGACTTCTTGGCCGGTTAGGGACGCGGGGCGCGGGTGAATTTCTGCACTCCGAGCCGATCCGTGCCCTCTTCAACGATATAAAAGGTATCGGCCGCGATGTCGTGGAACGTCTGCCGCAGGCCGCTGGGCCACTGAATCTCCAGGGCGTCGGCCTTGGTGGCGCGGCCCAGCCCAAAATTCGCGCGCAGGTCGCTTTGCGAAAGATAGCTACCGCCCGCGGCGATTTCCCGAATTTGTGAGATACCGCCCGCATGCAGCCGCAGGCGGGCTCCCAGGGCGTCGCGATTGCTCTTCTTCCCGATCAGCCTGAAGTTCACGAAATGATTGCCCGCGGCGCCGCTGTTGTGCAGCAACAGCGGCGGATCGTTGTTGTTCGCGACCACGATATCCACGTTGCCGTCGTTATCGAAATCCGCAAAAGCCGCTCCGCGTGCCGCGTGCGGAACGCTGAAACCACTTCCCGCCTCCCGCGTGACTTCGATGAATTTGCCGGCGCCGTCGTTATGGAACAGGGAATTGATCTGTTTGTATGTCGCATCGGGAAAGACCTTCTCCACTCCCTCATACACGTGTCCGTTGGCGATGAACAGGTCCAGCCAGCCATCGTTATCCATGTCGAAGAACCCGCCGCCAAAGCTTAAGACGTGCTTGGTAGGCGCCGTGATGCCCACTAAGCCGCTGACATCTTCAAAGAAACCCTTACCGTCGTTGCGCCAGATATGGTCGGAGGCTAACTGGAAATCCGAGACATACAGATCCAGGGTGCCGTTGTTGTCGTAATCGCCCAGTGAGATGCACATGGCCGCCATTGTGCCGCCGTCCCCGGTCAGGGCCATGCCGCTGGGTACCGCTATCTCCTTGAACGTACCGTTGTGTTCGTTGTGATAGAGAAAAGCCTCCAGGCCGTCGTTTGCCACGAACAGGTCCGGCCAACCGTCGTTGTCGTAATCGGCTGCGCCGACCGAGAGATTCAGTCCCTTGGGCTGATAGATCCCCGCCTTCTTTGTCACATTGGTAAATGTGCCGTCGCCGTTGTTGTGATAGAGCACATCGGGCGTCCCTCCATAGACCATGGGACGGCAACTGGAAGGCAAGCCCGCCCCGATGTTGCAGTAGCGCTGGCTATTGGGTCCGAAGTTCGCATAGCCGCCGACGTACAGATCCGGAAACCCGTCGCGATCATAGTCGAAAAACGTGGCGCCGGTGTGAAAAAGCGTGCCGAAGTCCAGGCCGCCCACGCCGGCTTTGTCGGTCACGTCGGAGAAGGTTCCATCGCCGTTGTTGCGATACAGGATATTCTTTCCGTATTGCGTGACATACAGATCCGGAAAGCCGTCGTTATTGTAATCGCCCCACACACACCCCAGGCCATAGGCGTTGCCGGGCACGCCGGCCGTTTCGGTGACATCGGTGAAGGTGCCGTCGCGGTTGTTATGGTATAGCGCGTTGCGCGCCGGGATGCCGCGGCCATAGAGGTCGCGTCCGTTCACGAAGTAAATGTCCTGCCAGCCGTCGCCGTCGTAGTCGGCTACGCAAACGCCGGGTCCGGCTTCTTCCAGAATCGTGGACACTCCCTTGCTGCCCTTGAAATGCACGAAGCCGATGTGCGCCGCCTTGGCGATGTCGGTGAACTGCACGGGAGCGGCCGGAGGAGCGGAAAACAACTGCGCGCCAAACAGGCAAGCTGCGAATATTAAGCGGCGCATCCGGAACTCGCGAGGCTAGGGTTCCGGCTCTTGCGGTCCCACGATCCCGGCATGCACATCGTCCGCCATCTGGCGATCCCGATCGGAGATCTCTTTGCGGAGGGCGAATTCCTTGGCGGCGTCCTCTTTGCGCCCGGTGCGCTGGTAGACCACACCCAGGTGATAGTGCGCGGCGGCATTCTGAGGTTGCAGCTTGACGGCTGCTTCGAGCGGCGCCAGCGCTTCGGCCACGTTTCCGCCGGCGACCAGCGAGCGGCCCAAGCCGATGTACGCGTCGGCAAAAGTGCGATCCAGTTTTGTGGCACGCCCGAAGTGCTCGATGGCGTCGGGATAATTCCTGTCTTGGCGCGCCAGTTCACCCAAGACGTACTCCGCGCCCGCGTTGGACGGATCGATTTCCAACTCGGCCTGAAACTCATGGATCGCCTCCGCGCTGGAGGTGCCCGTTGGCGGCTTCGAGAGTATAATCCGGCCCAGGCGGTAATGCATGCCCGGCAGCTTCGGATCCTGTTGCAGCACCTGGCGGTATTCGGCGGCGGCATCGTCCCACCTGCCCTGGGCTTCCAAAGCTTCGGCGTTCAACTGGTGAACCTGGTAAGATCCCGGCGCCGAGTACATAAGCGCCCGCGAGGCGCGGATGGAGAGATCGGAGTAGACATGCGTGGCCACATATAGCACCTGCGGATCCTTGGGAAAATCGCGCTGCAGGATGCGCACAAAATCCGCTGCCGCATCCATCTGGTTCATGGTCATCGCGCACTTGATGCCATCGAGTCCCACGGTTTTCTCGAGGTCGTGGGCCGCCAGGCGCGGCGCCGATTTTGTCAGAAGCGCCAGGGCCTGGTCGCAATGCCCGCCTTCGGCGAGTTGTGTACCGCGGAGGGCGGTTGCGGATGCATCCGCGGCGGGCGGTTTGTGGGGAGCGTCCGCGGCCCAGGCGGCCCAGGCGGCCCAGGCGAAGGAAGCTGCCGCAATCCATGTTCGGGACATGCCCAAGCTGCGCATCGTCGTACTCAACTCCAATGGTAACGCATCCGGCCGGGATCGGAAGCAACTTGAAAAACGAAGGGCCGCGGCCCTTATTGAGCCGCGGCCCTTCCAATCGGGTCAATGTTCCCGCGGGGTCAATAATGGAACTTCAAGGCGAACTGAATTTGCCGGCCAAAAGTCCCGTAGGCGCCGCCCGCGCCTTGGAGCAAGCCAAGCGTACTGCCCACTCCGGTGTTGGGCGCATTCAGAATGGGAGTGTTAAATAAGTTGATGGCTTCGCCCCGGAACTCCAGCTTAAGGCGCTCGCTAAAATTGAAAAACTTGGCCGCGCTGGCGTCGATCGTGCGCAACCCCGGACCGCGCACCGTGGCGACACCGCAGGTGCCAAACGTGCCCGGATCTTCCGGTCCGAAGTCGGCCGGATTAAACCACTGATAGCCCCCTAGCGGCGAGTTCTGCTCGCCGTAAATCTGTACCGGGGCAAGGCAGTTGGCGCGCGATCCCCGCGAGTTCGTGCCGGAAGCGTCCCCGGCCGAGATGGTCAGCGGAAAGCCGCTGTGCACGGAAAGAATCGAATTCACCTGCCAATCGCCGATAATCGCATTCAGAACCGGGTTCAGGTCCTTGCCGAACTTACGATCCCGGCCGACGGGCAAGTCGTAGGTTACATAACTGGTCAGCACCTGTTTGGAGTCGTAGTAGCAAGGGCCCCACTCCGCGCGTTGGTCATAAAGGTTCTGGAAGTACGGCGAAGTCGGATAGGCGGCGCCGCCCCACGATCCATAGTAACCGCTGGAGTCCGTCATGCATTTCGAGTAGGTATACGCGACTTGATACTCAAGGCCTTCGCTGAGGCGTTTCTGCAAGACGGCCTGGAGAGCGTTGTAACTCTGATTTCCATTCGAGGCCGTGCCGGAGATCTGGCTGATCGCGTCGTAGACATACGGGTTGCCGGCCAGGTAAGGGCTGGGCGCCACAGTGCCATTCGCCAATAGCTGCGATTGGAAATAAGGCATGGGCACCATCAGATGGGTCGTTTTCTGGCCCACGTAGCCTGCCTGCAAGGTGGTCGTATTGCTTAACTGCTGCTGGATCGTGAAGTTCCACTGGTTGGATACAGCCGGGCGAATATTCGGATCCCAGACGCGGAGCCCGGCGCCCTGGAACGGATTCGACGAGGCGGCCAGAGGTGTCAGACCCTGGCTCAGGGTCGTGGTGGGCAGAGACAGCGACGTGTAGTTCGCATCGGTTTCATGCGCGAATGGCGGGTTAATCGGCAAGCGCAGGTTGGTGCCGGTGCCTTCCAGGTAATTAGAGAGAGTGTACGCCGAACGAATCACCGTGTGCTTCATGGGATTCCAGGCAATTCCGACGCGCGGCTGGAAATTCGTAATGCCGTTGTACTGATTGTACAGCGCGCAACTGTTTCCATCCTGGCCGGCGTATTCGACCGTACCGGAGAATAGCCCGAAGTTCACCTGCCGGTTATCCACTTCGCACCAGGGGGTGTGCAGTTCCCAGCGCACGCCGAGGTTCAGCGTGAGGTTCGGCGTCACATGCCAGTCGTCCTGGAAAAAGCTGCCCAATACCCAGGAGCGCTGGCCCCACGTGCCGCCGTTGACGCCGCCGCCGATCTGGGAAGCCAGTCCCAGCAGGAAGTCCGCTTCTCCGGCGCCGCTACCCCCGCCGGAGGTCGCCAGCGGATTCGGGCCGGCGGTATAGCGGCCGTCGAAGGTAAACGATCCAGCTTCGCCATTGTTGCCGGAGTAGAAAGTATCGATGCGTTCGCGCCAGGCTTGGAAACCAAGGTGGAACACGTGCGAACCGTGGGTGATCGACATGGTGTCTTCAAGCTGAATTACAGTATCCGCGAAGAGTTGGTAGACATCGGAGTTTCCGATGCTTGACGCATACCCGCCCGAAAAGCCCATGGAGGGGAGAATGGTCGAGGGAATGCCAGGCAGGCCCACGGTGGTGTTCAAGTCGCCGGTCCCGTTCCCAGCCGCGCCGTTGTTGATAAATACGTAATTCACACCGGCTCTGGCATCGTTCACAATCGAGGGCGACACGGTGCGCACCCAATCCACGACGCCGGTGTGGACGGGATAGTTGTTGAAAGAATTATACAGGACTGGCAGGTTATTCGTGGAGGGATTGGTGATCATGCTCTGGGAGTAACGGCCAAAAACGCGGTCCTTGTCGGAAGCGCTCCAGTCGACGCGGGCATCGCCCTGATCGCCGTTAATGTCGGTGTGCGTGGCGAACAGGTAATTGTTGTTGAGTCCCGCGCCAGTCGGCAGCGGGTAAATGCTGGTGTCGGTGATAATTTTCTGCGCCACGGGATCGAGAAGGTTGGCTGGAATGATGTTTCCCGGAAATGGCTGCCGCTGACCGCCGGAAACCGCAAATGGATTGTAGAGCTGGATCGGGCTGGTGCCTTGCAGCAGGGCCGAAAAGTTGCCGCCGCGTTCGGCCGCCGTAAGTACGCTGAAAGTGCCGAGGCTGGTGGGAGTATCGAAGCGCTGGCCCTGGTAGTCGACGAAGAAGAACAGTTTGTCGTGCTTGATGGGCCCACCCAGCGTGCCGCCAAATTCGTTCCAGCGCAGTTTCGCCTTTGCGGCGTCTTCGAAGTTGTTTTGCCAGGAATTGGAGTTTAGCACATCGTTGCGGAAGAACTCAAAGACGTCGCCGTGGAACTGATTCGTGCCGGTCTTGATGGACGTGTTCACGATGCCGCCCATGTAGTTGCCGAACTCGGCCGGCGCATTCTGGGTAATCTCGTTGAATTCCTGGATGGCG
>Ga0181526_10001537_pt1 | contig 21698 bp, 22 predicted proteins | sample PEATcosm2014_Bin_35_FD_119750 | JGI IMG/M metagenome (GOLD analysis project Ga0181526, IMG submission 119750) | Peatland microbial communities from MTU Mesocosm Facility, Houghton, MI, USA - PEATcosm2014_Bin06_30_metaG | ecosystem: Environmental > Terrestrial > Soil > Wetlands > Peat | place...
GATGGGACTCGCCTTCGCGCTCGGCTGGACGCCGTGCATCGGCCCGATCCTTGCCGCGATCCTCGCAGTCGCGGCATCGGAGCAGACGGTGGCGAAGGGCGCCGGCATGCTCGCGGTCTATTCGCTCGGCCTCGGCGTGCCGTTTTTGATCGCGGCGCTGGCGGTCGAGCCGTTCGCCGCATTCCTCGCCCGCTTCCGCGCCCATCTCGGTCTGGTCGAGAAAGCGATGGGCGGCTTACTGGTTCTCACCGGCGTCGCCTTTCTCACCGGCACCGTCAGCGAGGTCAGCTATTGGTTGCTCGATACGTTCCCGATGCTGGGGAAGATCGGCTAGAAGCGAGGTCTCGCTAATTCGCAGGCTGCTACGGGCCGTCTCAGCCCAGCTTGATGCCGGCGAATTTGATCACCTTGCTCCACTTGTCGATTTCATCGGCGATCAGCTTGCGATAGTCCGCCACGCTCATGGGCATCGGTATCAGGCCGAGGTCGACGAGCCGCTCTCTCAACTGGTCGTCCGCAAGCCCGGCATTGATCGCCTGATTGAGCTTGTCGATGACGTCGCTCGGCGTGCCGTTTGTCGTGCCGATGCCTATTCCTCCGGTGACTTCGTAGCCGGGCACGAATTCGCCGACCGTCGGCGTATCGGGCAGCGACGCGATGCGCTTCGGTGTCGTCACCGCGAGCACGCGCAGCTTGCCGGCCTTGATGAAGCCGAGCGAGGCGAGGATGGGGTCGAACATGACCTGGGCCCGGCCCGATTGCAGATCGGTCTGCGCTTCCATCTCGCCGCGATAGGGCACGTGGAACAGATCGACGCCGGCCATCATCTTGAACAGTTCGCCGGAGATGTGCGTCAGGTTGCCGGTGCCGTTCGACGCCATATTGATTTTGCCCGGATTGGCCTTGGCATAGGCGATGAATTCGGGGACGGTTTGGGCGGGAAACGACGGCGTCACCACCATGACAAAGGGCGTGGCGCCGAGATAGGCGACCGGCGCGATGTCGCGCGCGAAATTGAAAGACAGATTGTCGTGCAGCAATCCGCTGAGCTCGTTCGGAGTAGCGATCGTGAGCAGCGTATAGCCGTCGGGAGGGGCGCGGACCACGGCTTCGGTCGACAGATTGGTGCCGGCGCCGGGCTTGTTCTCCATGACAAAGGGTTGGCCCAGTCGATCCGACAGCCACTGTCCGACCAGGCGCCCCGCGATGTCCGGCGAACTGCCGGCCGTATAGCCGACCTCCATGCGTACCGGACGATTGGGATAATCGAGCGCCGCCGCGATGCGCGGTGCGAAGGGGAGCGCGGCAGCGCCGGCTAACAAGTTCAGCACCCGACGACGATGAAGCTTCATGGTGATGCCCCGGATGCGGCGCGAACGCCGCTGTAGTGCAGATCATAGCTGCGTAGGAATTTCAAAGCGCGATCCGAATTGACGAGCCGATGCGCCATTCGGCCGCGGCGATTTGTTTTACATGCCGCAGCCGGACGCCGGGCATTCCGTATAGGTGATCTTTCCGCTCGCGTCCTTCTTCCAGATATACATCACGTAATCGAGCTTGGTGATGTCGCCTTTCTTGTCATAGGAAAGATCGCCAAGCACGGTCTTGAAATTCATGCCGGAATGCATCGTGGCGGCGACCTTTTTGGGGTCGAGCGATTTCGCGGCTTCGGCCGCTTGTTTGATGATCTGCACGCCCGCATAGCTGTAAAGCGTATAGGCCTCAGGCTCGAATTTCTTGGCGCGGAACTCTTCAACGACGGCCTTGGCTTCCGGCTTGTTGCGCGGGTCGGGGCCGTAGGTCATCAGCGTGCCTTCGACGCCCGGTCCGCCGACCGAGGCGAATTCGTCCGAGGTGATGCCGTCGCCCCCCATCAGCGGCGCCGTGACGCCCTGGTCGCGCATCTGCCGGACGATCAAGCCGCCTTCGGTGTAGAGCCCGCCGAAATAGACGAGATCGGCACCCGACTGCTTGATCTTGGAGATCAGCGCCGAATAATCCTTCTCGCCGGTATTGATGCCCTCGTAGAGCACCTCGCTCATGCCGCCTGACTTGATCGTTTTCAAAGTCTCGTCGGCGAGGCCTTTGCCATAGGTGGTCTTGTCGTTGACGAAGGCGATCTTCTTGCCCTTGAAATGGGCGAGGATGTAATTGCCGGCGACGCGGCCTTGCTGGTCGTCGCGGCCGCAAGTGCGGAAGATGTTCCACATGCCGCGCTCGGTCACGGTCGGGTTGGTCGAGGCCGGCGTGATCTCGAGGATGCCGTTGTCCTGATAGACTTCGGAAGCCGGGATGGTGACGCCGGAATTGTAATGCCCGATCACGAATTTGACGCCGTCGCCGACGAATTTGTTGGCGACCGAGACACCTTGCTTCGGATCGGAAACGTCGTCGCCATATTCGACCGCGATCTTCTGACCGAGAATGCCGCCCGCTGCATTGATATCGGTCGCCGCCTGGTCGGCGCCGTTCTTCATCTGCGCGCCGGTCGCCGCATTGGCGCCGGTGATCGGTCCGCCGACGCCGAACTGGACCTGAGCCATCGCCGATTGCGCCAATCCGAACGCCAAGCCGAGTGCGAGCCCGAGTGTGGTGATCTTTGCCATGGCTGAATTGTCCTCGATTGGAGACGGCACCGTCGATCGCGCCGTAATGTTACGTCAGGGCGTTTTGCGGCGCCAGCGCATTGGCCCGGCAGGCTCGTTGATCCAGCGATATTGCCGCACCATCTGCGCCGCGCGTGCCGCCCGGAAACCGAGACATCCGCAGACGAGGCTGACCGCGCTGTCGACGGCATAATAATGCGGCGACAACAGCGTGCCGCCGAACAGCGCAAAATGAATAAAGCGGACGGCGCCGCCGAGAATCAGCATATAGGCGACGATTTGCCACCACGGCCTCCAGGTCAGCGCGATGGCGCGGCCTGCGAGCGCCGCCGCGCCGCCGCCCAAAATGACCGTGACCAGGAGAAAGACGCCGAGCGAGCTTTCCTCGTAAAAGAGGCTCTGCATCATGGCTCGACCTGCTGGCGTCCGCCTTCCAGATAGGCGGATTTCACCTCGGGCCGATCGAGTAGTTCGCGCCCGCCGCCGGAGAGCGTGATGAGCCCGTTGACCATCACATAGCCACGGTGGGCGAGCCGCAGCGCGTGGTAAGCGTTCTGCTCGACCAGAAAAACGCTGAGGCCGTCCTCCGCGTTGAGCTTTTTGATGGCGTCGAAGATCTGCTGGACGATCAGCGGGGCTAAGCCCAGCGACGGCTCGTCGAGGAGGAGAAGTTGCGGCCGGCTCATCAGCGCGCGTGCGATCGCGAGCATCTGCTGCTCGCCGCCAGACAATGTGCCGCCGCGCTGGGTGAGGCGCTGCTTGAGCCGCGGGAACAGCGCCAGCACGCGATCGAGGTCGTTGCCGAATTCGGCGGGTTCGGCGACGGTCGCCCCCATCTGCAGGTTTTCCAAAACCGTCATGCGCGGGAAGATGCGGCGGCCTTCTGGGGACTGCGCGAGCTTCAGCCGCGCGATTTGGTGCGTCGGCAGCCGCGTGATGTCACGACCGGCAAAAATGATCTCGCCGTCGCTGGCGCGCGGATTGCCGCACACCGTCATCATCAGGGTCGATTTGCCGGCGCCGTTGGCGCCGATCAAGGCGACGATCTCGCCGGAATTGATCTCCAGATCGACGCCCTTGAGCGCCTGCACCCGGCCGTAATAGGCCGTCACGCCGCGAACCGCGAGCAGCGGGGAACTCATAGGCCCACCGCCGCTTCGACCTTCGCCACTTCCTCGGCCGCGACGCCCAGATAGGCCGCGATCACTTTCGGATCGTTGCGTACCGCCTGCGGCGCGCCTTCGGCGATCTTGACGCCATAGTCGAGCACGATGATGTGATCGGAAATCTGCATCACCACCGACATGTCGTGCTCGATCAACAGGATCGAGATCTTGAATTCGTCGCGGATGATGAGGAGAAGCTCATTGAGCTCGGCGCTCTCGCGCGGATTAAGCCCCGCCGCCGGCTCGTCGAGGCAGAGCAGCACCGGATCGGTGCACATCGCGCGCGCGATTTCGAGCCGACGCTGCGCGCCATAGGGCAGCACGCCCGCGGGATCGTCGGCGCGGTCGATCAGCCCGAAACGGTCGAGCCAGGTGCGCGCCTTACCGACGGCCGCGCGCTGGGCCGCGGCGTATGACGGCAAGCCGAGCACACCGAACAGCGTATAGCCCGAGGCGAGCATCAGCGGATTGTGCTGGGCGACAAGCAAGTTCTCCAGCACCGTCATGCCGGGGAACAAGCGGATATTCTGGAAGGTGCGGGCGACGCGCGCCTTTTGCGCCACCAGATGGTCGGGCATGCGTTCGAGCAGATAAAGCGCGCTGTCACCTTGGATCACACCGCGCCCGCCGCTTTCGGTCAGGCGTTCCAGTGCATCCCACAACGCGGCATCGCCGCGCTGCAGGGCAAGCCGGCCCTCGCTCGGCTTGTAGAAGCCGGTGATGCAATTGAACACCGTGGTCTTGCCGGCGCCGTTCGGCCCGATCAGGCCCGTAATGGCGCCGCGCCTGACGTCGAACGACAGATCGTCGACGGCGACGAGGCCGCCGAAGCGCATGGTCAGGTGTTCGACCCGCAGCACGATGCCGCCGTCGCGCGTCATCAGCCGAGTCCTTTCCTAACCATGTCCCTGTTTGACCAGATCGGCGGCGATGGTTTTGCGCTCTTTCAGAAAGATCGAGGGCTCGCGCGTCGAGATCAGCCCGCGCGGCCGCCAGATCATGATCGCCACCATGGCGAAGCCAAACAGCAGCATGCGGTACTGCGTCGGATCGAATGTCGGTCCGAAAATCTTCTGCAGAAAATCGAGCTGCCGCAAAATCTCAGTGCCGCCGATCATCGCGATGGCGGCGATGACGACGCCGATCTGGCTGCCCATGCCGCCGAGCACGACAATGGCGAGGATGGTCGCGGATTCGATGAAGGTGAAGGATTCCGGCGAGATGAAAGCTTCGCGCGCGGCAAAGAACGAGCCGGCAAATCCGGCGAACATCGCGCCCATGGCGAAAGCGGTGAGCTTGGTATTGGTGGTGTTGATGCCGAGCGAGCGACAAGCGATCTCGTCTTCCCGGAGGGCTTCCCAGGCGCGGCCGATCGGCAGGCGGCGCAGCCGGACGGTGACGAAACAAGTCAGGAGCGCCAGCGCCAGGATCAGATAATAGAGAAAGATGATGCGATAGAGCGGCGTGTATTCGAGCCCGAAGATGGCGGCGAAGCCGTTGTCGTCGGCATTGAACGGGATGCCGAAGAAAGTCGGGCGCGGTATGCCGGAAATGCCCGCATAACCGTTGGTCAGATCGGTCCAGTTGATCAAAATGAGGCGGATGATCTCGCCGAAGGCGAGCGTGACGATGGCGAGATAGTCGCCGCGCAGCCGCAGCACCGGAAAGCCGAGCAGGATACCCCAGAACGACGACAGGATGCCGGCGAGCGGCAACAGGAGCCAGAAGGTCAGCCCGAAGGTCTTGGCTAATAGCGCATAGGAATAGGCGCCGACCGCATAGAAGGCGACATAGCCGAGATCGAGGAGGCCCGCGAGCCCGACGACGATATTGAGACCCGAGCCCAGCATCACATAGATCAAAATCTGGATGCCGAAATTGTCGATCCACTTCTGGCCGCCGCTCGCGCCTGCGGTCACAAAGACGATGAACGGATAGACGATGGCAAAGCCGATGGCGCAGGGAATGCCCCAGCGGGCGAAATAGCCGCGCAGTTTTTGCGGAAAACTCGGCGCTGCGGTTGCGGATGCCGGTTGCGGCGCTGGCCGGGACGCGCGCGCAAAACAATAGGTGAAGCGGCAAACCGCGACGACGACAACGAAAGCGAAAAGGAGCGGCCAGCGCGTCGTCAGGATGAGTTGATTGCTGCCGTTCACGCCGGTCAAAAAGCCGATCAGCGGCAGGAACAGGCCGAACGCGATCAGGCCGGCGAAGGCGGCGTCGCGGAACGCTTGGGCGGCCGGGCTGCGCTCGTTCCGCACTCGCTCGCCCGGCGAGCCCGCGCGCATCTCAGACTTTCTCGACATCCGGGCGGCCGAACAGGCCCTGTGGCAGGAAGATCAAAGTGATCGCCAGCACCGAAAAGGCCGCGACGTCTTTGTAATCGATGGAGAAGTAGGCCGACCAGAAGGTCTCGATCAGGCCGATCAGCAAGCCACCGATGACCGCGCCGGGCAACGAGCCAATGCCGCCAAGTACCGCAGCAGTGAAGGCTTTCACGCCGGGTACAAAACCGTCGGAAAAACTGACGACGCCATAATACATCAGGTACATGGTGCCGGCGACGGCGGCGAGCGCCGCTGCGATCACAAACGTCATCGAAATGGTGCGATCGACGTCGACGCCGACCAAGGCCGCCATTTTCTGATCTTGCTCGCAAGCGCGCTGGGCGCGGCCGAGCGGTGTTTTCGCCACCAGATACCAGAACGCTAAGAGCAGCACCGCGGTCACACCCCAGATGACCAACTGTTTATAGGACAGCGTGACCGGGAAATTGTTGGTTTTGAACAGGACGAACTCGCCCTGCACCATGGGCGGGATCGACTTGTTGCGCGGACCTTGCGCTACCTGCACGAAATTCGACAGGAAGATCGACATGCCGATCGCCGAAATGAGCGGCGCGAGGCGAAACGAGCCGCGCAATGGCCGGTAGGCGACCCGCTCGATGGCCCAATTGATCAGCGACGTGAACAGCATCGCGGCGATAAGGACGATGAATAGCGCCAAGGCGACCGAGGAAATGCCGAGCCAGGTGGTGACGATCAGGAATGCGATCAGCGCAATAAAGGCCGACACCATGAACACGTCGCCGTGGGCGAAGTTCACCATGCCGATGATGCCGAAGACCATCGTATAGCCGATGGCGATCAAGCCGTAGATCGAACCGAGCGTAATGCCGTTGATGAGCTGCTGGACGAAATATTCCATGCGTCCGCCGGTTGCCGCCGATTCCCGTCCCACGGTCTTAACAAAGGGGGGGCGGAGCGGCAACGCTGCGGGCCCGTAGTGCCGCGCATTGTCACAGGCTGAGGATGGTTTTGCGCTAGCTGGCTGGCGCCGGCAGCGGTCCGGAGTGGATGCCGCATTCGGTCTTGGCGAGGCCGCCCCAGCGCCCGTTGCGGGCGTCGCCGCCGGGCGCCGGGCGCCCGGTGCAGGGCACGCAGCCGACCGAAGTAAAGCCCAAAGCTTCGAGCGGGTGGTGCGGCAGTTTTGCGGAAGCAAATACGCCGTTGATTTCGCCGCGCGTCAGGCTGGCAAGCGGATTGAATTTGAGCCGCTCGCCGTCCGCCTCGACGACTGGCAGACGCGCGCGCTCGCCGCCATGAATACGCTTGCGGCCGGAGATCCAGCCGCTGAACGGCGCGAGTTCCTGAGCAAGCGGCGCGACCTTGCGGATGGCGCAGCAAGCCTCATGGTCGCGAAAGCACAAGTCGCGCTTCGGATCGCGCAAAGCGAGCGCGCTCGGTGACGGCGAAATCGTACGGACGTCCGTGAGCTTGAGCCGATCGATGAGTGCGTCGCGATAGGCCAGCGTTTCCTTGAACAGCCACTCGGTGTCGAGGAACAATATGGGCAGCGCGCGGTCGACATCGGCGACGAATTTGAGCAGCACCGCCGACTCGGTGCCGAACGAGGAGACGACGGCGAGCCGGCCGGGCAGGGCGCGCGTCGCCGCGTCGATGATCGTGGCGGGGTTCGCCCCCGCCAGCCGCCCGGCAAAAGCCGCGGCCTCAGCCGCTCTGCCGCTTAGTCGTGTCGGCCTAATCGTCGAAGAAATGATTTCCATTCAAGGCGTTATAGCTCGGCCCAGATGGAAATAGTTTTCATGTTGCGGGAGAATACGACTAGACTGTTCGGCAAATCCGGTCGAGGCGGCAACATCCGTTTTACCGACGTTGCCAAATCCGAGCGCTCAATCCGCAAGCATGAGATCCGCAGGCATGAAATCCGAAGACGCAATCAAGGGCAAAGACCGGCCGTTCACCGGCGCCGAATATCTCGACAGCCTGCGCGACGGCCGCGAGGTCTATGTCTATGGCGAGCGGGTCAAGGACGTCACCACGCATCCGGCGTTCCGCAATGCCGCGCGTTCGATCGCGCGGCTTTACGACGCGCTGCATGACGACAAGACCAAGGCGCTCTTGACCTCGCCGACCGACACCGGGTCCGGCGGCTTCACCCACAAGTTCTTCCGCGCCGCGCGCTCGAGGGAGGAGCTTTTGGCGCAACGCGACGCCATCGCGCAATGGGCGCGCATGTCCTACGGCTGGATGGGGCGCTCGCCGGACTACAAGGCGTCGCTGATGAACACGCTCGGCGCCAATTACGATTTCTACGGCAAATTCGCCGGCAACGCGAAGGCCTGGTATAGGCGCGCGCAAGAGCACGTGTTGTTCATGAACCATGCCATCGTCAATCCGCCGGTCGACCGCTCGAAGCCGGTCGATCAAGTCAAAGACGTCTTCATCACCATTCAAAAAGACACCGACGCCGGCATCTATGTGTCGGGCGCCAAAGTGGTGGCGACCGCGTCGGCGCTGACGCATTACAATTTTCTCGGCCAGAACGCCGCGGTGCCGCTGCACGACACCGATCTCGCGGTGATGTTCATCGCGCCGATGAACGCGCCGGGGGTCAAACTGTTCTGCCGCACGTCTTATGAGATGACGGCGAGCGTGATGGGCTCACCGTTCGATTATCCGCTGTCGTCGCGTTTCGACGAGAACGACGCCATCTTCGTGTTCGACAATGTCTTCATCCCCTGGGAAGACGTGTTGCTCTATCGCGATCTCGAGAAGCTGAAGATCTTCTTCCCGCAATCCGGCTTTCTCGCCGGTTATCAGTTTCAAGGCTGCACGCGGCTTGCCGTAAAGCTCGATTTTCTGGTCGGCGTGATCGGGAAGGCGCTCCGTGTCGCCGGCTCCGATGAATTCCGGGGCAACCAGGCCATGCTTGGCGAGATCATCGCCTGGCGCAATCTGTTCTGGGCGCTGACGGATGCGATGACCATGAATCCGACGCCGTGGGTCAACGGCGCGGTCTTGCCGAACCTGCAATCGGGATCGAGCTATCGCGTGTTCGCCGGCGACGCCTATGGGCGCGTCAAGGAGATCGTCGACAAGATTGTCGCCTCGTCGCTGATCTACCTGCCGTCCTCTACCAAGGATTTCAAAAATCCGGCGATCGATCCCTATCTGGCGCGCTACGTGCGCGGCTCCTACGGCGTCGACTACAAAGAGCGCATCAAGGTGATGAAGCTTCTGTGGGACGCGATCGGCACGGAGTTCGGCGGCCGGCATGAGCTGTACGAACGCAATTACGCCGGTAATCACGAGGACATCCGCATCCAGGCGCTGTGGAATGCGCGGTCTTCGGGAACCTTCGATCAGATGACGGCGCTCGCCGAACAGTGCATGTCCGAATACGACGAAAACGGCTGGACCGATTCGGCCTGGCTCGATCCCGACGATGTCGCCTATCCGGGCCTGCCGAAAGACTTGCGCGTGGCGGAGTAAGACCCATGAGCTGGATCGACCAACGGCCCGACGATGCAATGGACGGCGCTTTCACGGTCGTGGCGCCGGCTCCTGTCGCAAGCGTCGATGCGAAGCCGTTTCGCGAGGCGATGAGCCGGCTTGGCGCCGCCGTGCATGTCGTGACGACCGCAGGCCCGGCCGGTAAGTCGGGCTTCACCGCGACGGCGGTCTGTTCGGTGTCCGATCAGCCGGCGACGCTTCTGGTTTGCCTCAATCGCGGCAGTTCGAGCGCGCCGATCCTCACGCAAAACGGCGTGTTCTGCGTCAACACGCTCGGCGCCGGCGAAGAGAAAATCGCCGACCTGTTCGCGGGACGAAGCAGCGTGCATCGCTCCGAACGCTTCAATACCGGCAAGTGGATGGCGCTGAAAACCGGCGCGCCGGTGCTCGCCACAGCCGTCATCGCGTTTGATTGTCGCACCATCGAGGTCAAGGCGGTCGCCTCGCATTATGTCGTCTTCGGCGTCGTCGAAGCGGTGCGGCTCGGGCCGAGCGGTCCGGCGCTGGTTTATCACGAGCGGGCCTATAAGCCTGTTTGAGTTCGGGAACCTTTGAGTTCCACTCCGCGCGCGTCTTTTGCGTCGAATGCGGCGAAAGTATTTCCTCTGGATTCACTCCGATGCTGACATTTGCGGCAGCAGAAATGCGGAACCTCCACCCGGTTCCCGAATTATCTCGATCAGGCGGGGGAGTCACATCGTCAGTTCCAACCCTCGAAAATACGGAGAACGTCCCGATGTCGAACGAACAGAACAATCCGCAGCGCGACCAGCATCAGCAGGGCAACCCGCAACAGGGCGGCCAGACCAAGCCGGGTCAGCAGCAGAGTGGGCAGAATAAGCCCGGCCAGCAGCAAGGCGGCCAGAACAAGCCCGGCCAAGGCGGTCAGCAAGGTGGCCAGTCCGGCGGCCAAGGTGGCTTCAACCGGTAACGTTCTCTGTTAAGAAAGGCGGCGGTCCGTGAAAACGGGCCGCCGCTTTTTGCTTTTTGTCATTCCGGATTGCCGCGCAGCGGCAAGTCCGGAATCCATATTCGCTGACCTGTGGTAACGGATTCCGGGCTCCCCGCTTCGCTCGGCCCCGGAATGACGAATGGACTATTTCCCCAGCAAAAATCCGAGCACGGTGTCCGCGTAAGCCTTCGGCTGCTCGACATTGGCGAGATGCGCCGCGTCGAGCACCGCGATGATAGCGCCGGAGATATGCTGGCAAATGAATTCATTGCCCTCGAGCGGGGTCGCCGGATCGTGTCTGCCGGCGATGACGAGCGTGGGGGCGGTGATTTTCGACAACAGCGCGCGATGATCCATGTCGCGCACCGCGGCGCCACATCCGAGATAACCTTCGAGGGCCGTCGCTGCAAACATCTCCTGAACCCGCGCCACGGTCTGCGGCTCGCGCTCGCGAAAGCCCTTGGTGAACCAGCGCTCCATGTTCGCCGGCGCGAACGCGGCGACGCCTTTCTCACTCACCAGTTTGAGCCGATCGTTCCAGCCGTTCTTGTCGGGAAAATAGCAAGACGTGTTGGACAGGATGAGCTTGTTGACGCGGTTGCTCGCATTGGCGCCGAGCCATTGCCCGACCATGCCGCCCATCGACAATCCGCACCAATTGATTTTGGCAATGCCGAGCCCGTCCAGCACCGCGAGCACGTCGCGGCCGAGCCGCTCCATCGAATAGGGCCCCTTCGGCACGCTCGATTTGCCGTGGCCGCGCCGGTCGTAGCGTAAGAGCCGGAAGTGGCGGGTAAACGGCGCCACCTGCTCGTCCCACATGTGCAAAGTGGTGCCGAGCGAATTCGACAGCATCAGCACCGGCGCGCCGTCCGGTCCTTCCACTTCGGCATGAATGACGCAGTCGTCGTCGGTCTTGATGTCCGGCATGTGATTGATCCTCCCTGGGCGCCGCGGCGCCGTTCCGTGTAGCCGTCCTCACCAGCCTCGCCAACCCCATGCGCCAACGCCTCGCCGAATGGCCTTTCCAGGAACCGCTCGAGGCGCTAATCGAATGTGACGCAGCAGGCCAGGGAGTGACGCAAATGGCGATGACGATGAACGGCGAGGTCCAGCTCGCAGCTCCTCCGCAAACGGTGTGGGAAAAGCTCAACGACACCGAGACGCTCAAGGCCTGCATCCCCGGCTGCGAGCAGCTCGATAAGCTATCCGATAACGAGATGCAGGCGATCGCCACGGTAAAGATCGGCCCCGTCAAGGCGAAGTTCAAAGGCAAAGTCACGCTGTCCGATCTCGACCCGCCTAACGGCTACAAGATTTCCGGGCAGGGCGACGGCGGCGTCGCCGGCTTCGCCAAAGGCGGGGCGACCGTCAAGCTCACGGCCAAGGACGGCGGCACGCTGTTGTCTTACGACGTCGATGCGCAGATCGGCGGTAAGCTCGCCCAGCTCGGGCAGCGCCTGGTCAATGGCGCGGCGAAGAAAGTCGCCGACGATTTTTTTGCGAATTTCGCCAAGGCGGTGAATCCTGCAGCGTGAAGGATCCCGTTTCGATCGAAGCTTCGGCCCAACCCAGTAGCCGGCCGGACTGCACGAGAGGTTGTGGGCAAGCGCTGAGGCGTCAAACTCCCTTGACCGCGGCCCAAACTGCGGTTCAGAGTGAATATTGATCCGAAGGGCGAAAAGCGGCAAATTCGGCCCGAATTCGCCCCGGAACCGGGTTATCGGCCCGAATAGGCCGGTGAATCGTGTCGTTGAACGGAATATTGAGGAGGAGCCCCATGGCAGCGGACAAATTGGCCGCCGTGTCCATGACGGTGAACGGCAAACCCGTCACCGCCGAAGTCGATCCGCGCACGCTATTGGTGCAATTGCTGCGCGAACAGCTGCGGCTCACCGGCACCCACGTCGGCTGCGACACCTCGCAATGCGGCGCGTGTGTCGTTCACGTCAACGGCCAGGCCATCAAGTCGTGCACGGTGCTGGCCTTGCAGCTTGAAGGCGCCGACGTGCTGACCATCGAAGGCTTGGCCGCGGCCGACGGACCGCTGCATCCGATGCAGGAAGCGTTCCGCGAAAACCACGGACTGCAATGCGGCTACTGCACGCCCGGCATGATCATGACCGCGGTCGATATCGTGCGGCGCAAGGGCAACGAGCTCGACGATCGCACCATCCGCGAAGAGCTTGAGGGCAACATCTGCCGCTGTACCGGCTACCACAATATCGTCAAAGCAATCGCCGCCGGCGCTCGCGCCATGCGCGGCTCGAGCGCGGCAGTAAAAGCCGCCGAATAGGGAAGAGACGGACGAGGGCGCATGGCCGGTGCGGCCGGCGCCATCCGATAGGTGAATTGCCGGAGGGCAATGCCATGAGCGGAACCGGAATTGGCGCCTCGGTGCGCCGCAAGGAAGACCAGCGTTTCATCACCGGCATGGGCCACTACACCGACGACATCAGCCGGCCCGGTCAAGGTTTCGCTTATTTCGTTCGCTCGCCGCACGCGCACGCGACGCTCAAATCGATCGATACCAAGGCGGCGGCCGGCATGCCGGGCGTGCTCGCCGTGCTCACCGGCGTGGAGCTTGCCGCCGACAAGATCGGCAATCTGATCTGCGGCTGGATGATCCATTCCAAGGACGGCACGCCGATGAAAATGGCGGCGCATCCCGCGCTCGCCAACGGCAAGGTCTGCCATGTCGGCGATCCGCTTGCGGTGGTGATCGCCGAGACGCTGGCGCAAGCGCGCGACGCCGCCGAGAAGGTTAAAGTCGATTACGGCGTGTTGCCCGCGGTCGCCGAGCCCGCGGCGGCGCAGAAGCCGGGCGCGCCGCAGATTCACGACATCGCGCCGAACAATACGATCTACCAATGGCATCTCGGCGATCCCAAGGCGGTCGATGCCGCGTTCAAGTCGGCGAAGCACGTCACCAAGCTCGATATCGTCAATAATCGCCTGGTGCCGAATGCGATCGAGCCGCGCGCCGCGATCGGCGAATATGACACCGGGACCGGCATCTTCACCCTGTGGAATACGTCGCAGAACCCGCATGTCGCGCGTCTCGTCATCGCCGCCTTCGTCGGCATGGCGCCGGAACACAAATTGCGTGTGATTGCGCCGGATGTCGGTGGCGGCTTCGGCTCGAAGATTTTCATCTATCCGGAAGAAGTCGTGGCGCTGTGGGCGTCAAAGCGCGTCGGCCGGCCGGTGAAATGGGTCTGCGACCGCTCAGAAGCGTTCCTCGCCGATGCGCATGGCCGCGATCATGTTACGCATGCCGAAATGGCGTTCGACGGCGACGGCAAGATCTTGGGGCTGCGCGCCAAGACCGTGGCCAATCTCGGCGCCTATATGTCGACGTTCTCGTCGTCGGTGCCGACCTATCTCTACGCCACGCTGCTCTCCGGCCAATACGAAATTCCGCAGATTTATTGCGAGGTCGATGCGGTCTACACCAACACGGTGCCGGTCGATGCCTATCGCGGCGCCGGCCGCCCCGAAGCGACTTTCGTGGTCGAGCGGCTGATCGAAGTCGGCGCCCGCGAATTGCATCAGGATCCGGCCGAGCTGCGGCGCAAGAATTTCGTGCAAAAATTCCCGCATCAGACGCCGGTGATCATGAATTATGACGCCGGCGATTATAACGCTTCGCTGAAGAAGGCGATGGAGCTTGCCGACTACAAAGGTTTCGCCAAGCGCAAGCGCGAGTCGGCGCGGCACGGCAAATTGCGCGGCATCGGTTTGTCGACCTATATCGAGGCCTGCGGCATCGCGCCGTCGCAAGCGGTAGGTTCGCTCGGCGCCGGTGTCGGGTTGTGGGAATCCGCCGAGGTGCGGGTCAATCCGACCGGCTCGGTCGAAGTGCTGACCGGCTGCCACGCCCACGGCCAGGGTCACGAAACCACCTTCGCGCAACTCGTCTCCGAGCGGCTCGGCATTCCGATCGACAATGTCTCGATCGTGCATGGCGACACCGACAAGGTGCAGTTCGGCATGGGCACCTACGGCTCGCGCTCGGGCGCGGTCGGCATGTCGGCCATCGTCAAGGCGCTCGACAAGGTCGAGGCCAAGGCCAAGAAGGTCGCGGCCCATCTGCTCGAAGCCGCCGAAGGTGACATCGAATTCAAGGACGGCAAGTTCAGCGTCGCCGGCACCGACAAGTCGGCGGCGTGGGGCGACGTGACGCTGAACGCCTATATCGCGCACAAATTTTCCGGCCAGGAGCTCGAGCCTGGGCTCAAGGAGGGCGCCTTCTACGATCCGACCAATTTCACCTTCCCGGCCGGCTGCCATATCTGCGAAGTCGAGATCGACACTGAGACCGGCAACACCGAAATCGCCGCCTGGACCGCGGTCGACGATTTCGGCGTGATCATCAATCCGATGATCGTCGAAGGCCAGGTGCACGGCGGCATCGCTCAAGGGGTCGGCCAGGCCTTGTGCGAAGGCGCCGTCTACAACAAAGAAGGCCAGCTGGTGACCGGCTCATTCATGGACTACGCCATGCCGCGCGCCGACTATTTTCCGTCGCTGACGGTCGGCACGACCATGACCAAATGCCCGTCCAATCCGCTCGGCATCAAAGGCTGCGGCGAAGCCGGCGCGATCGCCGCGCCCGCCGCCGTCATTAACGCCATCACGGATGCCATCGGGACCGAAGCGATCGCCATGCCGGCAACACCGGCTGCCGTCTGGGCGGCGCTGCAAAAATCGAACAAACTGCCGCACGCGGCATAGGAAAACTCATTCTCGCCGCACGCGGCGAACGGAAATAACGGAGGACTGCAATGTACGCTTTTACCTTCCATCGGCCGCAGACGGTGCGCCAGGCCGCGGGCCTGCTCGCCAAGAACGAAGACGCCAAATTGCTGGCGGGCGGCCAGACTTTGCTGCCGACGATGAAACTCCGCCTCGCCGGGCCGCCGCAGATCGTCGACATGACGCTGATCGAAGGCCTGTCCGGCATCGAATTGAGCGGCCGTTCGCTCACCATCGGCGCCATGACCCGCCATTACGAAGTGAACTCTTCGCCGGTTGTGCAGCAGGCGGTTCCGGTGCTGGCGAAAATGGCCGGCCTGATCGGCGATCCGGCGGTCCGCCATCGCGGCACCATCGGCGGCTCGGTCGCCAATAACGACCCGAACGCCGACTATCCGGCCGCCTGCCTCGGCCTCGGCGCCACCATCATCACCAACAAGCGCCGCATCAAGGCCGACGATTTCTTCACCGGCATGTTCTCGACCGCGCTCGAGCCCAGCGAAATCATCACCAAGGTCAGTTTCCCGATTCCGAAGCGGGCGGCCTATCAGAAATTCCGCAATCAGGCGTCGCGCTTCGCGCTCGTCGGCGTGTTCGTCAGCAAGCGCGGGAGCGACATCCGCGTCGCCGTCACCGGCGCCGGCTCGAACGGCGTGTTCCGCGTGAAATCGTTCGAGGAGGCGCTGGCCAAACGGTTCTCGCCGAAATCGCTCGAAGGCCTGACCATCCCGGCCGACGGCATGAATTCGGACATCCACGGCAGCGCCGAATACCGCGCGCATCTGGTCGGCGTCTTGGCGCGCCGGGCGGTGGCCGAGGCGATCGGCAAATCGGCCTGATTTGAACTAGGGACGTGGGCTTCCTCTCGTCATGCCCGGCCTTGTGCCGGGCATCCACGTCTTTACATGGCAGGGAACACGGCGGGAAGTCGTGGACGGCCGGGACAAGCCCGGCCATGACGGGTTAAATTGCGATCATGAACAAGCCCTCGCCGCGGCCGTTGCCGGCCTCGATCGCCGCCACTGTCGATCTCCTCGCCGAAGCGGAATATCTCGCCGACCGTTCGCTCGGCACCGTGCTGTTTCTCGCCCTCAAGATGGGCCGGCCCATATTTCTCGAAGGCGAGGCCGGCGTCGGCAAGACCGAAATCGCCAAGGTGCTGTCGTCCACGCTCGGCCGCCGGCTGATCCGGCTGCAATGCTACGAAGGGCTCGACGTCGCCGCCGCCGTCTACGAATGGAATTACGCGGCACAGATGATCGCCATCCGCGTCGCCGAGGCCGAAGGCGAGCACGATCGCGCCCGGCTCGAACACGACGTCTTCTCGGAGCGCTTTCTGATCAAGCGGCCGCTGCTGCAGGCGCTCGAGCCCGACACCGCCGGCCCGCCGGTGCTGCTGATCGACGAGATCGACCGCACCGACGAGGCGTTCGAAGCATTCCTCCTCGAAGTGTTGGGCGACTTTCAGATCACGATCCCCGAAATGGGCACGGTGAAGGCCGCCCATCCGCCGATCGTCGTCATCACCTCGAACCGCACCCGCGAAGTGCATGATGCGCTCAAGCGCCGCTGTCTCTATCACTGGGTCGGCTATCCGACGGCCGAGCGTGAATTGGCCATCGTGGGCGCCAAGGTGCCGGGTGTCAGCAAGAAATTGACCGAGCAAGTGGTTGCCTTCGTGCAGGCGCTGCGCAAGCAGGATCTGTTCAAGTCGCCCGGCGTCGCCGAGACGCTGGACTGGGCCGGAGCGCTGTCCGAGCTCGACGTGGTCGCGCTCGATCCCGCGACCGTTTCCGATACGCTCGGCGTGCTGCTCAAATATCAGGACGACATTGCGCGGCTTGAAGGCGGCAAGGTCAAAGAACTGCTCGACGAAGTGAAGTCGGAGCTGAGAGCGGCGGAGTAATCGACGCCATGGCCGAAGTCCAACCGGCTGACCAGCAAGGCCGCCTCGCCGAGAATATCCTCTACTTCGCCCGCGCCCTGCGCGCCGCCGGCATTCCGGTCGGGCCCGGGGCGGTACTCGATGCGCTTGAGGCGGTGAAGGCCGCCGGCGTCGGCACCCGTGATGATTTCTATTGGACGCTGCATGCGGTGTTCGTAAAGCGTCATGAGCACTCGATCCTGTTCGATCAGGCGTTCCGCATCTTTTTCCGCCGCCGCGGTTATGTCGATCAGCTCTTGGCGATGATGTTGCCGCAGACGCCCGGGGTGCCGCAGGCGCCGCAGGCCGGCGCGACGCGCATTCACGAAGCGCTGTTCTCCGGCCTCGACGACAAGCTGAAAAAGGAACGCGAGATCGAGCTCGACGCCCGCATGACGGTGTCGGACCGCGAGGTGTTGCAGCACAAAGACTTTGCGCAAATGACCAGCGCCGAAATCGCCGCCGCCAAGGCGGCGATAAAGCGGCTCGTGCTGCCGCTTGCCGAAATCCGCACCCGGCGGCTCAAGCCGCACCCGCGCGGCCATCTGATCGACATCCGCCGCACGCTGCGCGCCAGCATGAAAGGCGGCGGCGATTTCATCGATCTGCGCTTCATCGGCCCGAAGACGAAGCCCCCGCCGCTTGTCGCGCTGCTCGATATCTCGGGCTCGATGAGCCAGTACAGCCGCATCTTCCTGCACTTTTTGCACGACCTCACCGATGCTCGAAAGCGCGTCGCGACGTTTCTGTTCGGCACAAGGCTCACCAATGTCACCCGTGCCTTGCGCGAGCGCGATCCCGACGAGGCGCTCGCCGGCTGCTCGGCCGCCGTGCCGGACTGGTCGGGCGGCACGCGCATTGCCTCGTCGCTGCGCAATTTCAATAAGCTTTGGGCGCGGCGTGTGCTGTCGCAGGGCGCCGTCGTGCTTTTGATCACCGACGGGCTCGAGCGCGACGCCGACGATACGCTTGCCTTCGAGATCGACCGGCTGCACCGCTCCTGCCGGCGGCTCGTCTGGCTCAATCCGCTGTTGCGCTTCGACGGCTTCGAGGCGCGCGCCCGCGGCATCAAGACCATGCTGCCGTATGTCGACGAATTCCGCCCGATCCATAATCTCGAATCGATGGCCGAATTGGTCGCGGCGCTGCAGCACGGCGGCGGTCGCGCCGGCGATCCAAAGGCCTGGATGCAAAAGGTGGCGTGACGCATTATATATGGGCGTATATAGCGCCCTGTGAACGGAGGCCGATCATGCTCGCAACCGACAACGATATTCTCAAAGCCGCTGAGGAGTGGCGGAAGGACGGCCGCGCCGTCGCGCTCGCCACCGTGGTCGAGACTTGGGGCTCGGCGCCGCGCCCGGTCGGCTCCAATCTCGTCATCGATGAAGCGGGTAATTTTCTCGGCTCTGTGTCCGGCGGCTGTGTCGAGGGTGCCGTGGTCACCGAGGCGCTCGATGTGATCGAGAGCGGAGAGCCGAAAATGCTGGAGTTCGGCGTTGCCGACGAGACCGCCTGGAAGGTTGGGCTCTCCTGCGGCGGTACCATCCGAGTGTTCGTCGAAAAGGTGGATTAGCGCCGCCATGAAACTCGAAATCCTCAGTGCCCTGAACGCCGAGCGCGCGGCGCGCCGCGCGGCGATCGTCGTCACCAATGTCGGCAGTGGCCAGCAGCGCCTGATCAAGGCCGCGGATATCGGCAAGGATCCGCTGCGGCCGGTGCTCGCCGAGCATTTGCGCACCAGCAAAAGCGGCATGGAGGAAACCGCGGAAGGCCGCGTCTTTCTCACCGTTTATGTGCCGGCGCCGCAGCTCGTCATCACCGGCGCCGTGCATATCAGCCAGGGTCTGGCGCCAATCGGAAAACTGCTCGGCTATGACGTCACCATCGTCGATCCGCGCACCGCCTTTGCGTCGCCCGAGCGTTTCCCGGATGTGAAGGTGATCGCCGAGTGGCCCGACAAGGCGCTGCCGCCGCTGAATGTCGACCGCTACACGGCCTTTGTCGCGCTGACCCACGACCCGAAGATCGACGATCCGGCGCTGCTCCATGCGCTCGCGCGCGACTGCTTCTATATCGGCGCGCTCGGCTCGCGGAAAACCCACGCCCGGCGTCTCGAACGGCTCAAGGCGCAGGGCGTCGGCGACGCTGATCTCGCGCGCATCCACGCGCCGATCGGTCTCGACATCGGCGCGGTGTCGCCGGCCGAAATCGCGGTTGCGATTATCGCGCAAATCACCGAGCGGCTGCGGGAAGAGGTTGAAGAGCCCGCCATCAAGGCCGCGTCATGAAATTCGATGCGGTGGCGCCCAAGGACGCACTCGGCGCGACCGCCGTCCATACCATCCGTCAGGGCACGCTCGTGCTCAAAAAGGGCACACTGATCGGCACCGCTGAAGTTGCAGCCCTCGAAGATACCGGCATCGAAGAGATCGTCGTGGCGCGGCTCGAACCCGGCGACGTTTCCGAAGACGTCGCCGCGGCCGATATCGCCAAAGCCGTGGCGGGCGAGGGCGTCCACGTCGATCGTGCCTTCACCGGGCGCGCCAATCTGTTCGCGCAAAGTGCCGGCATCCTCGTCGTCGACAAAGACGCGGTCGATGGACTCAACCGCATCGACGAGGCGATCACTTTTGCGACGCTGCAGGCGTTCAAGCCGGTGGTCGCCGGCGAGATGATCGCGACCGTAAAGATTATTCCCTTCGCGGTCGGCAAGGCGGCCCATGACCTGGCGCTGGAGGCCGCGGCCAAGCCGCTGTTGCGGGTCGCGCCTTACCGGGTGCGCAAAGTCGGCGTGGTCTCGACGCTGTTGCCGGGGCTTGCCACCAAAGTCATCGACAAGACACTGAAGATCACCGCCGAGCGGCTCGCTCCGGCGGGCGCGACAATCGTCGCCGAGCGGCGCGTGCCGCATGAGCGCGCCGCGGTCGCGCGTGCGCTCGACGAAGTGCTGAAAGCGGGCGCCGAGCTTGCCATCGTATTCGGCGCGTCAGCGATCGCCGACCGCCGCGACGTCATCCCGGCGGCGCTGGAAGCGATCGGCGGCAGCGTCGAGCATTTCGGCATGCCGGTCGATCCCGGCAATCTGTTGATGATCGGTCATGCTGGCACGTGCCCGGTGCTGGGCGCGCCGGGCTGCGCGCGAAGCCCCAAGGAAAACGGTTTCGACTGGGTGCTGATGCGGCTTCTCGCCGGGCTCGCCGTGCCGCGTGAAGACATCACCGGCCTCGGCGTCGGCGGCTTGTTGATGGAAATCGTCACGAGGCCGCAGCCGCGCGAGGAGCCGGTCAAGGAAAAGGGCCGCAACATCGCGGCGCTGGTGCTCGGCGCCGGTAAATCGAGCCGCATGGGCGGACCCAACAAACTCTTGGCGGAGATCGGCGGCCGGCCTTTGATCCGCATCGTGGTCGACCAGGTGCTCAAATCGCGGGCGCGGCCGGTCGTGGTGGTCACCGGGCATCAGCGCGATCGCGTCGAGACGGCGCTATCGGGATTGCCTCTGCAATTCGTTCATAATCCTAATTTCGCCGACGGGCTCGGCACCTCGCTCAAGGCCGGCGTCGCCGCGCTGCCGGCGGAAGTCGACGGCGTCATCGTCTGTCTCGGCGACATGCCGCAGGTCGACGCCGGCCTCATCGACCGGCTGATCGGTGCGCTCGATCCCGACAAAGGCGCGCTGGTCGCGGTGCCGACCATCGACGGCAAGCGCGGCAATCCGGTGGTGTGGTCGCGCCGCTTCTTCCCCGACCTGATGACGGTCGAGGGCGATGTCGGCGCCCGCTATCTGATCGGCCGTTATCCCGAGGCGACCGTCGAAGTGCCGCTCACCGGCACCGCGGCGCTCACCGACGTCGATACGCCGGAGGCGCTCGCGGCGGTGCGGGCGGAGTTGGAACGCGCCTCATAATCCTCCCTGCACCGGCGATTCACCATCTCGAAACCCTTCCCGGCTAGCCTCTGAGCCCTTCCTCGGGGGAGGGGCTTAATGGTCAAAATTCTAAAATTTCTGCGTAATTTCGCCTATGCGATCGCCGGCTTCGGCCTTCTGATCCTCGCCATCGGCACCGCCGAAGCAGCCGGCGCGCTCGCGGTCGGATCGTGCGGCGCCTACGGCTACGGCTTCGACTACCACAAGGAGACCGATGCCCGGGCGGCCGCGATGAGCAAATGCACCGACACGCATTGCAAGGTCGTCGGCATTGTGCGCCGCGGCTGTGCCGCCATGGCGGTCGACGCCAAGAACCCCTGCGGCTCGTACGGCTGGGCGATCGATTCGCACCTCGGCAAGGCCGAGAACATCTCGATGCGCCGCTGCTTCGACTATGGCGGCCGCGATTGCGTGGTGCGCGCCTGGGCCTGCGACGAAAAGGGTTGAGCTAGCGTTCCGTCGCCGCTTTCGCCAGCGCTGCGGTCACACCACCGAGCGTCTTCGCGACCTCGCCGCCTTGCCGCGCCAAACCGTGCCGTGCGGCAAGC
>Ga0181526_10001546_pt1 | contig 21612 bp, 15 predicted proteins | sample PEATcosm2014_Bin_35_FD_119750 | JGI IMG/M metagenome (GOLD analysis project Ga0181526, IMG submission 119750) | Peatland microbial communities from MTU Mesocosm Facility, Houghton, MI, USA - PEATcosm2014_Bin06_30_metaG | ecosystem: Environmental > Terrestrial > Soil > Wetlands > Peat | place...
ACTGTCCTTTTGTACCTGAAGCCAAGCCTGATTCGAGAGGCACGTGTGTGGGTGTCCAGCCGAAACCCGGAACTCAATGTCAGTTGGTTCTCCTGACAATTGCTTCTTGAAAGTCGCCTCGACTGACGACTTGTCCCTTGGGTGGATGAAATCCTTGAGTTTTTTCAGGTCGGTATAGGCTTGTTCCCGTGGAAAGCCCCAGATTCCTTCGAACGCAGGGCTAAGATACTGCATCCTAGTTCCCTCGCCATCCATCATCCAGAAGAGCTCCCGGATAGTCTCCGTGAGCAACCGGAAAGTCTCATCTCTTTCTTGAAGCTGGCCTCGACACGCCGGCGTTCCGTCACGTCATGAACGATGGAGAAGAGCAACTGTTTTCCGTCCACATCCATGGGGGAGGAATGCACTTCGACATCGCGTAATTCACCACTGCCGAGTCGGTGCTTATCGAGTCTCCAGCACCTTGCAAAGCTTCCTTTTGACATGCTGAAGATGGATCAGTCGTTTGTGCGTGATATGAACGCCGACAACCGGGACTCGATCGAACTTGTCCGATCAATTGTCAGGATGGCCAAAGGGCTGAATATGGAGGTCGTCGCAGAAGGCATCGAAAGGATTGAGCAAGTGCGTTTGCTTGATCAAATGGGCTGTAGATTCGGGCAAGGCTACTACTTTTCTAAACCAGTTCCAGCGGGCGTAATCGAGAAAATGTTGGCACCAAAACCAGGAACAGATTTGAGCTTCGCTCAGGAGCGCGGGCTGCGTGCTTGATAGGCCTGAGGTCGCGGGAACTACGCCGACCCCTGTCTCAGCGTGATCGCTCATACGAAATGAGCGCTGGTAGCAGCCATTCTGAACGAGAACCAAATCTCTATTGCCGTATCGACAGCACCTGAGCCACATGGCCGAATAGTCGTGCGAGTTCAACAGGCCAACGCGCTTATCCATCCAGGTAGCGAGCCTTTTACGGGTTGCGGGCGAGCCGTGGGCCACTCGGAAGTGACCCGATTCTGCTATCAAGCCGCCTGGCACAAGGACTGAAATTCCTTCACAGGCAATGCCTGGCTGAACAGCCACCCCTGAAATGCGCTGCAACCGAGGCCGACTAGAGCATCCCGCTGTTCTGCCGTTTCCACTCCCTCAGCAATCACGGATAGTCCCAGAGCGCGTCCGAGGAGGATGATCGATTCTGCGATGGCCCCGCTGTTCGCATCCGCCACAATGTCGTGCACAAAGGTCCGGTCGATCTTTAATTCGTCAATCGGTAGGCGTTTTAGATAAGACAAGCAAGAGAATCCCGTGCCGAAATCATCGACAGAAAACCTGAAGCCATGAGACCTGAGCACGGACATTTTGGCGATGATCTCCTCAAAATTCTCCACGAACAAACTCTCGGTGAGTTCGAGCTTCAGTTTGAGCGGATTTGCCCCGGTTCGTTCGAGCGTCGTCAACACTTGCCCAACGAAGCTCGGATGGCGCATCTGCCGCACGCTGATGTTCACCGAAACGGTCAGATTCTCCGTCTTCTTGTGATGGGCCCATGACGCGATCTGCTTGCAGGCGTCCTCCAGCGCCCAGGTTCCCAGGGAAAGAATCAATCCCGTGTCTTCGGCCAATGGGATGAACTCTCCTGGAAAGACAACGCCTCGTCGAGGATGATTCCAGCGCAGCAGAGCCTCGGCGCCTATCAAGCGGCCGCTATCCATCTGCGGCTGGTAATAGAGAACGAATTGGCCGCTCCTGATCGCCCGGCGAATATCGTCTTCCGCCGATGCGCGGGCATTCACAGCGGCTTGTAGGCTCGGTGCGAAGAAGTGAATCGTATTGCGCCCTGCCGCCTTTGCTTGATACATCGCAATATCGGCCTGTTGCAGAACTTCGTTGCTGCTTTTCGCATCTTCGCCAAACACGGTGATCCCGATGCTCGCTGCGCTGGTGCAATCATGATTCTCCAGCGCATACGGAAGCGCGGTGGCCGCGAGGATCTTCTCGGCGACCGATTTGGCCTGCGCGGCGGCGACTTCGAAGATCTCGCTTAGGTCCTCCAGCATGATCACGAACTCGTCTCCGCCGAGGCGGCCAACGGTATCGTTTTTCCGCACGCACCCGGCGATCCGTCGAGCAACCTCTTGAAGCAAGAGGTCGCCGATATGATGACCGAGGGTGTCGTTCAACGTCTTAAAATCGTCAAGATCGATGAAGAGCAGAGCCCGCTTTCGGTTTGTCCGCGGACGCGGTACGCCGATCGGCATCAATCGTTCCAGGAGCAGACGGCGATTCGCCAATCCGGTCAAGGGATCGTAAAACGCTAGATTCTTGATCTTCTCCTCTGCGACCTTCGACTCTGAGACATCGCGCGCGAACGAGAGAATGCACCGGGCGCCGTCAACCTCGACGAAGGATGCAGACAAACGGGCCCAGAAGAGCTCATTGTTCTTGCGTCGAAACCGGAACTCCATATCCCGGCAGGATGAATCGTGACGCAACACTTCGACTAATGTGTAGCGATCGCGGGGAGCGTCCCAGATTCGAAGTTGTGTTGTCGTTTTCCCGATGACCTCGTCGCGTCCATAACCTGTGACGTCGAGGAAGGCCTGATTCACATCGACGATGATCCCATCGCTCACTCGAGAGATTGCGACCGCCTCAGGATTGGTGTGGAACACGGTGCGATAGCGCGCATCGCTCTCTTTCAAGGCCTCGGAGCTGGCCTGCAACTCGTCGCTGATTTGAGACACCAGGGCATCTGCGGTACGCTTGCGATCTGTAATATCGCGGGTGACCTCTACGTACTCGATGATCTCGCCGGCCGAGTTTCGAATCGAAGTGAGCGTGCTATCTGCCCAGAATCGTGAGCCGTTTTTGCGGACACGCCAACATTCGTTCTCCACGCGCCCCTGAACTGCGGCAAGATTGATTAGTTTGGCAGGTTGGCCTCGATCCTGATCCTCTTGTGTGAAGAGCCTGGACAGATGCAGCGCCAAAGCCTCCTTGCGCGTGTACCCCGTGATTCGCTCGGCGCCGTAGTTCCAGCTTTTCACATGACCTGTGAGATCGAGAACATAGATGGCGTAGTCGAGGACACTGCTGACAACAGTGCGGAACTGCTCGTCATTGCGCTGCGCCGCCTCTCGAGTCGCGTATTGGGCTGTCATGTCCCGCACAAAGCTGACGACTACGCCGCCGAGTGAGCTCTCGATCTTTTTGAGCATAATGTCGACTGGGAACTCGGTACCGTCTTTGCGCAACCCGAAGATGCTCAAAGAGGCACCCATCTGCCGAACTGTCGAATTGGCAATGAAGTCCCTGCGAAACCTGGGATGGTTCTTGCGAAAGCGCTCAGGAACCAGACAGTCAATGGATTTAGTGCGAAGCTCCAGCGGCGTATAACCGAACAGCTCCTCCGATCGAGGATTGGCGTCGCGGATCACCCCTTCGGAGTCGGTGATGAAGATCGCGTCGGGCGAAAGTGCAAACAGGTTCTCGAGGACAGACTGCAGCTGAACGGCGGCGGGTGTTTGACGGGTCGGAGCTTCCTGTTTCGGTTGGCAGGATGTCCCGCGGTCTTGTCGGCGAGATCCCGATCCAGAGCGCATTGAGCGCCTCCATGGCCGAGAAGTATGCGCCTAAATTGCGGACTTGTTAACTCCAATTACATCTAGCTGGGGGGAGTTCCTACAATCTAACTAAACAACCGCTCGGCCAGATTTGGGCTGAGAGAGAGTAGGGAAACAGGTTCCACTCTCAGCCGTACTCTCTAGCCGCCTACCTGTAGATTTCCGAACTGCTATCTAGAATGACGCGAGTTAAACGTTTACACCCTGATAACCTTATAGCAGACTTAGGTCTGAATCGTTGTAGATCGCAGCGAGTGCCTCAGAAAATAATTGAGGGGCATCTTGACACAATAAATATTTCGGCGTAATTAGTTACCTATCCTTGGTTACCCCCGTCAGGTTGCCTGACCGACGATCTGAGTAAGACCGAATTCGCCCCAAGCGCGAAAATCTTTCAAGTCATTGGGCGGTACTGCATCCCGCATCTACGTTGTCCAGCGGTAATTCTCAGCAGTCTCTAACAGGAGGCCCCCATGCGCCTTGTTACGAGTTGTGACAAGACTGATCCTCAAGCCGTGGTGCGGAAAGAGCCGCCGCCTATCCAGGCTAAGAAGAGGATGTCGGCTGCTATACGGATCGAATTAGCAACCGCTATCCTTTCGGAAGACGACGCGAACGGCACGACAAAGTTGGCTTTTGCGGAAGACTTCCTTTTGGAACACTCGGTTCCTCTCGCACAGAGTGCCAGTCTTGACAGTCGGAGACGTGCGGGGAAATCAAACCCTGAGAGTTTTGCACCAAGCCAGTTCTTTGGGTTCTGTTCGTGAGCTAGTCATTGAGGTTGGAAGCTGCCCTCCCCCCACGTCCTTACGCAGCTCCAAGTCAATCGACCGAGCATGCTTCTCGAGTGCTTCGCTATTGCTCCTCTGCGAAGAACAGTTCATTCCATGAGATTGGCGGAGAAGACGACCTTCAATCTTATCTTTCTGTGCGATGGTCTGAGATGCGGGCTCGACTTCCCCAAGGGTGCAATGCGACTCTGTCCTTCGTGCATGCCTAACCATTCACGGCAGCCATTCATAAGGTCTATAGCGATAGCTGGGGTTGAAACGCCTGGCGCGGCATCCACGGGACGGTCAAGACCAAGCCGTTGACTCTCCACAGAAAAGAACGATGTAATGACGCGCATGCTCAGGCCGGCCCACTGGAAAGTGTTGCTGCAGCGCTTGAATCGATCGCTCCTGGCTGACTCGTCCGCGAAGCCTCGAGGTGCTTCTCCTTTCGACGACGACTCGCAGCTTTGATCACTTCTTCGGGTACAAAGTGGTGCGTGAAGGACCTGAAGACAAACTTGCGAAGTCGTTCGCCTTGTTCTCCGTCCGATTTGACGGCTTCCAGCGCCTGTGAATCGCTGAGAGCAAGCTTGGCGAGCAGTAGGTCCCATTCAGTGGGTATCGGCATCTCCAGTCTGAAGGGACCAAGAGTCTGCGCCGGCCCGACTCCTCCGAAGTAATTCATCCGTGGTGCGTTCTGAACATGCATGGACGATTCTCTTCTTCGATTGCATTGTTGGGTGAGACCAATCTCGCGACTGTGATTTGCAACACACGACAGAACTTTCGGGGTAACGTTCGTGTGACACGCCCGATGGCACCAAAACAGCGGTGGAATCTACGAGTACGCAACCTGCTCGAAACGGTGGCCCTGATGTCATCTCTTAGTCACCGATGACGTCAGGGTCCGGAAGAGGGATTTTCCGTCACGATCCAGGCTGATTATGCTACCTAGCGGCGAATAATATTGGCTGTGAGGTTCGCACTCCAAATTGAGCCAGAACGAAATGTTCAATAATTGGGCAGCCCGCGACTCGCAGGCCGCGTCACCCTCATCTCAGTTCGCTCAAGAATTGTTCGGTTGCATGAGATTGCCCAGTGACAGAGATTGAGACGGAAGACGCTCGATGCAAGAGCCCTGTTCTATGGTGTAGCGCTTGAGATATATGACCCTCGCAGCAGGAGAGTGACGGTTGACACGGAAGACCCTCGCTGCGAGAACCTGTACTTGACCTGGCGATTGAGACATCACATTGGTAAGCGGTATTTGCACATCGATCAGGTCGTCTGGTATCCAAGGCATCGGAAACGAATCTCGATCACGCGCCACCCGGTTTTGTGCTGCCTGCGAGGGCATCGAGATGAACATCCACTTTCGTCGCCCGATCTGACCCTACATAAACTAGTTCCCTGCAATTCTGTCCTGGAAAGTGTAACGCTCTGTCAGCGCTGGTTGGCACCGGCGGGGAGGCCCGAAAAAGATTTGAAAAGTGAGCAAAATTGAACAGAGTGAACTCCTCGTTGCGTGAGAACCTGTGTCAAAATACGGCGTGGGGTGTGGAGCCGGTGGAATGCCATGGATCTTCAATTAATTGAGCATTTTCCGGCATTTGCACCTTTGATCATTGATGAAGATTTCATGCTCGGCATGACACCTTCGCTGTTAACCGGTGGCGATGCGGTCAAGGTCCCAACGTTGAGCTCGTCGATCCCGCAAGCGGAAAGGCGCCAAATGGTTGAACTTGAGAAGCCGGCATTTGATGTCGCCGCCTTTCTGGCACAGGCTGGCCTGGGGCGAAGAATCGTGCAACTCGCCCCCAAGCAGCTCTTTTTTTCGCAGGGAGACCCTGCGGACGCTGTCTTTTATCTTCAGAAGGGCCGCGCAAAGGTCACGGTCGTTTCGCCATCCGGCAAGGAAGCGACCATCACGCTCCTCTCCGTAGGTGACTTTGTGGGAGAGGAGTCGCTCGCCGCGGTTCATGGACCGCGTTTGGCCACAGCCACCGCCTTGACCGCCTGCACCGCGCTCAAGATCAACCGGGAAGAGATGATCCGCGTCATGCACGAGGAGCACGATTTTTCCGACTTGTTTTTGAAGTTTCTGCTAGGCCGAAGTATGCGTATCCAGGCTGACCTTGTCGATCAACTATTCAACTCCAGCGAAAAGCGGCTGGCGCGGATTCTGTTGCTGATGGCGGAGTTTGGCAAGCCAGGCGAACCGGAACCGCTGATTCCCAAGATTTCGCAGGAGACCCTGGCGGAGATGATCGGGACAACACGGTCCCGCGTCAGCTTCTTCATGAACCACTTCCGAAAGCTCGGCTTTATCGAATACAACGGCCGTATCCGGGTTCACAAATCCCTCATGAACGTGGTTCTGCACGACCAGCTGCCGGGTGACGTAACAGAAGAAGCATCCGTTTTGCAGGCTCCTCAAAAACTGAGGAAATACGCGTGCTGACAGCTTCGCGCGCGAGTGGATTGAATAAAGTGGGCATCGGAGTATCATGGCCGGGGCGCTGAACGCCTAAGCGGGGCGGAGCAGTGCGTAACGAAAGGGAACCAATGCTTCCTCCAAAAAAGACGCGTGATTTGGCCCGAAGTCTCGTTGTTTGCGAGGCGGATTCGAGCACTACTTCACTGCAAGCCGAACCAGCAAGTGTGCGCGTCTATGAGAAGCTGCGCCGACAACTCGGCACAGCCGTGGGAGTTGACGGTTTTCAGACACTCGCTTCTCGCGCTTTGGCTCTGGCCAAGTCGGAGTCTTGCCGGCTCGACTCCGTGCAGGTTACGGCGAATGGGTGCTTGCGCGGTCTTGGCCAAGTTGACTCTCAAACGGCCCCGGATGAGGACGGCGAAGCCGGAATCATTCTGATTGCGCAACTACTTGGGCTGTTTCTAACTTTCCTCGGTGAGGCAACAACTCTGCGTTTGATCGAAGACTTACGGCTTCAGGTTGACGCCGAGACACCGGCAACCACAACTCCAGCAAACACGAGAGACCCGGTAGGCGATGGGATGGCGATGGCTGCGGCTTTCGAGGACCTTCTGCTGGAGATTGATCACCTGAGAAGTGTGAGTGAACGTATTCAAACTCTGGCGGACAAGCATCCCGGCATGGAAGAGGGACTTACGAGTGTTGCCGGCAACATTCGCAGTATTGCTTCAGTGCTAGACATTTTCACACTGATCCGAAGCAAGGCAGGCGGATCGCAAGAAGTTGCACCTACTCCACAGACCAATGGCTATCTGAATTGAATTCAGCGAGCGCTCCCACCAGAGTGGCTCTGGCGGTTGAACACATCCATCGGGGGGGCGCATAGGAATAGACGAAACGACACCGTAAGTTTCCTGCGAAACGTGTAGCGGACATCGAAGCCTTCTGCTTGGAGAGCTTACACGGTTGATAATGACTATTCATTTAAAGACGCAAGATTTGGCCCGGCGCCTTCTTTCTTACGAAGCCGAAACGGGCAAATTCTCCGAATCAATGGAGTCTGCAACTCTTCGCGTCTATGAAAAGCTGCGCCAGGGCCTTGGTGCGTTTGCGGGAGTAGCGGCTTTTGAGTCCCTCGCTTCTCGCGCTTTGGCTTTGGCCAAGCCGGAAGCTCCCAGCCTTGGCGCCACGCAGATCGCGGCGGATGGGTCTATACGAGGCCTTGGCAAGTTTAAATCTCAAATCGACAATGACAAGAATCAGACCGGCGACGATCACGGAGTCATTCTCATCGCTCGGTTACTCGGACTGCTTTTTGTCTTCTTGGGCGAAGCCTTGACGCTAAGCCTGCTGCGGGTTCAGTGGCCAAGTACTGTGTTCGACGATCACAGTTAGAGAACGGGAGAAAAGTGTGAGCGCACAAGAGAAGGTAAAGATTAACAAACTACCCACCGGAGTTCCCGGCCTTGACGAAATTGTGGGCGGTGGTCTTCCGGAATTCTCGTTTAACATCATCGCGGGCGCGCCGGGAAGCGGGAAGACGACGCTGGCACACCAGTTCGTATTTGCCAATGCGACTGCGGAGCGTCCTGCTCTTTACTTCACCGTCCTCGGCGAATCCGCCATAAAGATGCTGAGATATCAGCAACAATACACATTCTTCGATCCGACCAAGCTGCCGGGCGCCATCCGCTTCATCAACCTCAGTCAGGTTGTGCTCGAAAAGGACCTGGGCGTGGTGCTGGAAGAGATTGCCAAGGAAGTTGAAAAGGCTAACCCAGCCGTGGTGGTTGTGGACTCGTTTCGGACCATGGTTCGAAAGCCACAAAGTGACATGGACTTGCAGTCCTTCATTCAACGCCTGGCGCTGTTTCTGGCCAGTTGGCAAGCTACAACCTTCTTGATCGGTGAATATGCGGAGGATGAGTTACGGGATAATCCCATCTTCACCGTCGCAGATGGGTTGTTCTGGCTGCGCCAAACGGCGGAGCGAAACTCTATCGTCCGGAAATTGCAGATCGTAAAGCTGCGGGGTCAGGATTCCGTACCGGGACTGCACACCTTCCGCATAACCGATTCTGGAGTGCAAGCCTTCTCGCGCACGTTTGGATTAACTGGACACGTGAGAAATCAGCCCAGTCGTCGCCGCCTTTCCTTCGGTATTCCGGAGTTGGACAAGATGCTCGACGGTGGCGTTCGCGAGGGCGACAGTGTTCTGGTTGCGGGTTCTTCAGGGACTGGAAAATCGGTCCTGGCAACTCAATTCATTGCCGAAGGCATTCGCCAGGGAGAGCCCGGAATTGTTGCGGTTTTTGAAGAGCGTCCGCAAGCCTATGCCGAACGGGCCGCGAGTCTAGGTTTGGATCTGGATGCACCGCAGAAAGATGGGAAACTGGCAATCCTCTATCTTCGTCCCCTGGATTTGTCAGTCGATGAAACTATGCACTCGATCCTCGATGCGGTGCAGAAGATTGGCGCGAAGCGTCTCGTAATCGATTCGTTAGCAGGCTTTGAAATGGCATTATCACCCGGCTTCCGGGCTGACTTCCGCGAATCACTCTACCGGATGATTTTCGCTCTGACGGGAATAGGGGTGACGATTCTGAGTACGGTTGAGGTGGATGAATCCTTTACTGAATTTCCGTTCAGTACCTACTCGATTTCATTTCTCACCGATGACATCATCCGGCTCCGATACATATCCATCGATGGCCAACTTCGCAAGATCATGGTGGTGATCAAGATGCGCGGTGGAAATCATGCCAAGGATATCCGCGAATACGAAATCACTTCCAAGGGCGTGGTCATCCTCGGTGAACGGCTCATAAGCTATCAGGCCCTAATTAGCGGGCTGCCTGTTCTCTCGGGGCGATCCAATCCCCAGGATGAGCCACCGCATCGGGCCGAAGAAAAGTCGCCTCACGTTCAAACGCTCGAATAGGGTCGACGAAGTTCAAAATACGCCTTGATGGTTCCGCGATTTCTTTTGAGAGCGATCACGTGTCCGACTAGACGTGCTTGTCGGCCACTTGCCCAAGGCATAGATCGATCTGAATCGCTCGATGCGCACTGGTCTGAAGTCGCCAGTCTGAACGACTTCTGGTTTGCCATGATCCGGGAGCAAGTAAACGCCTCGTTGGCATACTCTTTCGGAAGACTTATTGTCTTTTCCCTGTCATTGCGGCCCCGCTCAGGTGAAGAACCAACGTCGAAACGTGATCAGTTGCATTCGGTATGAATTCGATCTGTGCGTCCATAGCCCGCGTAAAGAATTGCGGGTGACCGTTGATCTCTCCTTCATAAGAGAATTGCAACGGCGGCTGGCCCGTCGCCAAGACGACTAGGCCCTCGTCCGTTGCTGTTATGTTGAGCGATAGCTGCGCCGAGATTTGGTAGTCTCCGACAAACTTTGAGAGTTCTCCTTTCGCGATCGGAACCGCGGCTCGCTGCTTGGCAAGTACGACAGCTTTTCCCAGTGTCACGTCGAGTAGTTTGGCTCGTCGGCATCGGATTGGGCTGGCGTAGAGGCTCGCAGGCCACTTGAGGTCTCCCTGTGAATTGTGGATGCTATTATGCTGCTGGTTTGAGCCAATGTTGTTGCATGGCACACAACGCAAATCGCTGCTAACAAGTAGGCGCCCGGGCGCTTTGGACAAGCGCGGCTCTTCGAACTATTCATTCAGGGTCCTTTCGTTGCAAGGGAGGTACGGCGTTCCAAGGCTTCAAGGAGCCACGGCGATCGGCCTAGGTTGTGGCTGTACCTTGTAAGCGTTGCTGAAGCGGACGCGAATGAGCCAATAGATCATCAAGGGGAACGGCAGGAGGGCGAGTACGGTCAGAAAGATGGAGCCACGCAAGAAAGCAGGAAAGACTTGCTGCTGGCCGAGGAAGAAGGAGCCTGTAGCGATGAAGAGTCCAAAGCACATCCGCCAGAGGTGGCGCGTGATGCGCTGTCGGCCAGCAATTCCGCCGCGAACCAGCATGCGGATGTCTCCGGCGGCGGCGAGCAGGAGAACGGCTGTCATGAAGAAGCACATAGCAGCGGGAGCGTTCTTGTCGGGGTGGTGGAGGGTCCAGACTCCGAGCGTGACGATGGCGACGGCTCCGCCGGCGCCGACCAGAAGTGCCGCGAGGTCAAGCCGGCCTATGCCCCGACGGCGGCCGGCGAGCCACGCCGTCGTGATCATGTAGAAGGTTATGATGCTGCCGATGATGTTGCCATGCTGCGACTTCATGATGGCGAGCCAGAAGGCGCTGCAGGCCAGGGTAAGCATCGCGACGGTGAAGACGTTTCCGGAGGCGCGATGTAGGCGGCTGCCTTTGCGGACGGCAATAGCGAATGTACCGGACAGCAAGCCGACGGTTCCAGCGAGAATGTGGAGAATCAAGAGCGGGAGCCGCATGCTTCCACGTCCTTCCGGCATTGACAGCTTCAATAATGAAAGATCGCCGCAGCGCGGGTGTGCAAACAACTGTGGCATCTAGGTTTAGAGAAAGCTGTCTCTTTTGATACACCACTGCAGTACACAATGGGATTTTCGGGGAATTTCATTTCTCTGCGTAGATGATGTCTCCACCGCGGATCGTGTAGCGAACTCTTGAAAATGCCGAGCTGTTCTGAGCAGGGTCGGCACTTAGTACCACAAGATCGGCATCCAGTCCTTTCGCGATGCGTCCGCTGTGAGTTGAGTAGCCGAAGCGCTGGGTGGGGTTCGTGGTGAGCGAAGCAAGAATCTCCCGATAACTCATTCCGGCGCGCGACATCCACGTGAATTCTTCCGAGGTATCGAAATGCTGAGTGTAGCCGACGTCGGTGCCAAAGAGGACCTGTCCTCCCGCGCGCGAGAAAGCCCCCAGCTGCAGGGCCGCCCTGCTCATCCACTTCTCGGTAGTGTCCGGCGAGGCATTGGCCTTCTTGGATTCGACGTCCCAAAGGGTCAGCGTCGGGGTAAGAGCCATGTGAGCTGCCGTCAGGCGCTGGACAAAGGCCGGACTCCAAAGCTCATCGGTGGGAGTGGTGTGGCCGAGGATATCGACCCTGCTCTGAATCGCGACCTCGATTCCCTGGTTATTGGAAACATGAGCAAACACAGGTTTGCCGGCAGCGTGGGCTTCGGCGGCGATCGCCTGCGCCAGTTCCAAGGGCATGGACAAGATGCCACCGCTCTCTATCGAACTCGCAAAGATCTTAATGCCATCCGCGCCGTCGCGAACCTGCTGTCGTACCCGCTCCTTTGCTTGCTCCGCTGATTCCACCTCCGGAATAGTGATGTGATTGGCTTCGAGGAACCCTTGGATGTAAATCGGCGTCCCGCCCTTCACCCAGAAAGGTTCACCGACCGTGAGAATCCGTGGTCCCTTCACGTCGCCGCTTTCTATGCGATGGCGGATAACATTGGTATTCTTGAGCACAGAAGCGATGTCAAAGACGGTAGTGAACCCCCACCGCGTGAGCATCTCTTGAAGTTGCGATGTGATCTCCCCTGACGAAGCTTTTTCTGCATGAACCAACCCAGGCAAAAGGATGTGCACGTGGCTGTTCCAGAAGCCGGCAGTCACGACGAGGCCCTTGCAGTCGATCACCGTCGTACCGCGTGGCACTTTGATCTCTGCAATCGGTCCAATCGATGCAATGTGGCCGCCGTGTACAAGGATTGTCCCGCTTTCGATGGGCGGTTCCGATGGGGAGAGATAAACCTTTGCGCCAACCAACGCCATGTCGGACGCGTGGCATTGGAGAGTTCCCAAAAATGCCAGCACTAGAAGAGGAGGAAGCGCCAGTCGCATGTCTAAAACATACGCCGAAGGCGCAGGAACTGTTCCGAAGCGAAAACTAGAACGGTCACTTTGCCATTCTAGGGACCGGGGCGGCTCTCGGTGAATGCAAAATCGCCAAATCACCCACCGATAATGCAACGACTCCCCCGCCTTCCATCGCCTCCAAACATCTGTTCTCTGCGCAGCAGAAAGTCTCGACCGCTTCACTTGCTTCATAAACACCATCCCTTCAATAGAAAAGTTCTACTCGATGGTGTTGCATCGACCGATTGAATCCACCTCCTTTATCATTCACTCTTGGGTTGCAAGATGGCGGCCGCCGAAATTCAGGAGCGACGTCAGCAGACGCGAGAATCACGGTTTGTCATCGCGTTGCGAGCCCCGGCATGCGTAGCGTGACGCGAGTTCCACGGCTGAGTTGACTGATGATCGCCGCGCTGCCGCCGTGAAGCGTCAGGATGCCCTGCACGATCGCCAAACCCAAGCCAGTGCCACCCGATGTCTTGGAGCGCGATGGATCGACACGGAAGAAGCGATCGAATACCCTGGGCAGCGCTTCGGCGGGGATGCCGACGCCAGTGTCCGAGACCTCGATGCGAATCGCAGCGTCCTCGTGCGTGGCCGCCAGCGTCACGGTTCCTCCAGGCGGCGTATGTGCAATAGCATTCGACACCAGGTTGCTCACTGCTCGCAGCATCAGTGAGCGATCAAGTTCGGCGTTGAGCGGCTCGGCTCCATCCTTCACGACAAGAGATATTCCTGCGTCGGTTGCAGAAGCTTCGTAGTAGTCGCGAACGGTGGTCAGCAACTCGCCGATGTCCACGTTCTGGCGATGCAACTCGGTTAAGGGGCTCTCCGCGCGCGCCAGGAACAGGAGATCGCCGATCAGTTCGGAAAGCCGGACTGCTTCTTCCAGTGAAGACTCCAGCACGTCGCGGTATTCATCGGGCGTTCGTGCGCGGGCAAGAGCCACTTCGGCTTCTCCGCGGATATTGTTGACTGGCGTTCGCAAATCGTGCGCGATGTCGGCCGAGAACCTCGAGATGCGCTCGAAGGATTCATCGAGGCGATCAAGCATTTCATTGAATGTCTCGGCCAGCGCCGCAAGTTCCGACGGATAGTCTTCCGACTCGATCCGTTCGCGCAGATTCGTCGACGTGATTCTTCGCGCGGTTGCGGCGATCTGTTCGACGGGCCAAATGCCGTGCCGCGCAATCCGGTAGCCCGCTAGCGGGAAGAGAACCGACGTGGCCAGCAGAATGCCCCAGAACCACAGCCGATAACGCGCCAGCAGCGCCTCTTCTTGCGAGACGTCGATGGCGATTTGAACTGTGTCGCTCTGAGTGGACGGCGTGCCCACGGCGACCGTGGCGCTGGTTACCTGGAATGGCTGCCCATGTCTGCCCGCCATCGCCATCGAGCGCTCGAAGCGGCCGCGGGTTCGGCTCGCGAGCTCGGCAAGATCCAACTGCGCGGTCATTCCGGGCGTCGTCATGATCGGCACGCCACGTTCATCGAGGAGGCGAATGTAGAACTGCTCGTACCGGCGGGCTTGAGACTCGAGCTCGATCTCTTCGCGGAGCGCATCCTCGTCGTCCGGTCGTTCTCGCAGCATAGTGCGCAGCACGTGCAGCTTGTCGGCAAGGAACAGTTCTGTGCTTCGGTCCAGTTCCGTGCGCAGGACGATGTAGAGACTCGCTGTGGCCAGAATAACCAGCGTCAGGCCTGCCAACGAGTAGGCCGCCGACAGCCGGAACGCCAAGGTTCTGCGAGGGCGCAGCGTAGCGGATGCGCTACGATTCAGTTTCGAAGACATAGCCAGCGCCGCGCACCGTGTGAATCAGCTTTAGGGGAAAGGGATCGTCCATCTTGCTGCGCAACCTGCGCACATTCACATCCACGACATTCGTATCGCTGTCGAAGTTCATATCCCAGACCGACTCGGCGATCAGTGTGCGCGACAGCACTTCGCCGGCGCGACGCGCGAGCAGGGTCAGCAACAGGAACTCCTTCGAAGTGAGGTCGAGCCGCTGGCCGGCGCGCGTCGCGCGCTGCCGTAGAAGATCGATCTCGAGGTCGGCCATGCGCAAGGTCTCCTGCGGGCGCGGCGTTGAGCGGCGCAACAGCGAGCGAACTCGGGCCAGGAGTTCGGAGAATGCAAACGGCTTTACCAGGTAGTCGTCGGCGCCCAACTCGAACCCACGCACGCGCTCGTGCACGGCGTCGCGCGCCGAGAGCATCAGGACCAGCGGCTTCCGTTCGGTCTCGCGCAGTCGCGCAAGCACCTGCCATCCGTCCAGCACCGGAAGCATCACGTCGAGAATGATCAGGTCGAAATCGATTTCCTGCGCCAGATGCAGGGCTTCCAGGCCGTCAGTGGCTATGTCGGTGACGTAACCGGCTTCGATGAGGCCTTTCTTGAGAAACTTGGCGGTCTTGACTTCGTCTTCGATAACCAGAATCTTCATTTGTCATGCGCCTCTATAGAATCCGGATTTGCTTGTCGCCCTTCGGGCGCTCGCTGATCCTCGTTGGAAGCAGCAGGGATGCCCAGGAAAAGCCGCGCAGAGCGAAGCACGATACAGGCTCCTTTTTATTCGCAGTTTCGATCAATCCTCAACGCGGCCACGGTTACTGCGCAGCGGACCATGGGCATCAGAACTCAAACCGCAATGCGAACTGCATCTCGCGTGGCGTTCCCGAACCCACAGGCGTGATGGGCGATACGATGGCCGTGTTCAAGTTCACCGTATTGATGATGCTGCCGAACCCGCTTGCGTTCGAAGGGTTGAACGTCGACTGCGGCTGACCTAATTGAGGGTGATTCAGAATGTTGTAGAACTCCGAGCGGAATTCAATCCGCCCACGCTCTCCTAGCGAGATCGTCTTGGCGGCGCCCATATCGATCTGCCAGGTGCCCGGCCCACGAAGCAGGTTGCGCGGCGCCGTGCCGAATTCTCCGGCCGGCGTGGCAAACGCCGCTGGATTGATCCACTCGGCGACGCTCTTTCCCCTTGGCGGGGTGAGAGAAACGCCCGGAACCAGGTCGGGACGCTCCGTGCCGGTCGCCCCATCCGGCGCGACGTAGCTCGAGGGCATCAACACATTCACCGGAAAGCCGGTGCGAGCTAGAGCCGTCGTGGTCATCTCCCAGTTGCTCGCAAGGGCGCTGGCAATCCCGCCTTGATTCAGCATTGGTTTGCCGCGGCCGAAAGGGAGCTGATAGACGGCGTTGCCATTGACCACATGGGTGGCGTCCCACGCGCCACTGGCGCGATCGCAGGACAGGCAAAACGGATTCTGCGGGGAAATCTCGTCGCCATCGCCGCTGCCGTTGGAGCCGTTGTCGATCTCGTGCGACCACATGTAATTTGCCGTCACCAGGAGCCCGTTCGAGAACGGCCGCCGCAACGCCACGGAGAGACCGTTGTACGAGCTCATGCCGACTGAGCCGCGCCAGCCGATGGCGGGCGCAAAGGCTGTATATTGCGCGACGCCAGTCGTCGGATCGATCAGGTTCACCACGTTCGTATCGAGCAGATGCACGCCATGACTTCCCAGGTAGGAGATCGTGCTCACGAAGTTCGCATGCAACTCCTGCTGCACGGAGAGGTCCCACTGCTCAACATACGAGTCCTTGCGGTCCCGTTGTTCGGCATTCGGCGAGAGGGTTCCGGGGCCGGTAAAATACGAGTCGACCGGATAGGTCACCTGCAGGCTCTTCGAGGTTTTCACCGAGTAGGAGGGCACCTCGTTTTTGGCGGGCAGGTTCTGATCGTCCAGCTGGCCATCTTCGTGGTAGGTTCCGAATCCCGCGCGAACAACAGTCTTTCCACCCTTGTCAGTCGACCAGGTCAGACCTACGCGCGGATCGATATCGCCGTAGTTTTGCTGGCCGAAGCTGGCGCCCACGCCGCAGAATCCCTGAGACCCGCAGGTCGAGAAATCGAAGGGGTTGGCCAACCCGTTCGCCTCGTCGAAGATCTGGAAGACGGTGTAGCGCGCGCCGAGGTTCAGGGTTAAATCGGGCCGCCACTTGAATTCGTCCTGGACGTAGCCGGCGATATCGTTCTTGCGCAGGTGGTTGACCGGCAGAGCACCAGTCAGACTTGCGCTCTTCACCTGATTCGCTGCCAGTTGCTCCACCGTGGAAAATGTAACTTTTCCGTGTTCCCCGTATTCCTGGTTCAATTGAATGTGACGGATCTCCTCTCCGAATTTGAAGGTTTGCCGTCCATGACTCCAGGTCAGGTTGTCGATCCCTGAAAATGTATTGCCCACGTAGATGCTGTTGTAGTGGTAGTTCTGGGTGACAAATCCGGGCCCAGGGCCCGTAGAAATCGCAATCTGGTAGTCGGCGCCGATCTTACTGTAGTTGTAGCTGTTGGATGTAGCGCGATTGAATCCAAACTTGACATCATTCACGAGGTGAGGATTGAAAATATGCAACAACTCGAGCGCTCCATTGACAGGCGTGGACACCCTCTGCTGCAGGTCCGTCGCAGCAGCCGAAAGCGGCTGCGTGTCGACGGATCGGTCGTAATTGAAGCGCATGAAGCCGCTTGTCCTGGCTGAAAAACGCTGATCAAGGCGCAGCATCTCCGAGTTCTCGTTGACCACCTGCGTGCATGAGCAGGTCAGCAGATCATAATCCGCGTAGTCCGGGTCTCCCGGATCGCTGGCTGGCGTCCACGGCGTCAGAATTGTCTTTGGACCTGCGCCGGGGAAGGCGTTCATGATCCCATAGACGGGCGATGAGCTCGGAACTTTCGCAATGAGCTCCGCGCTCGGCACGTCGCCGCTCACCGGATAGCCCCAGTCTTGCCGGTAGGCTTCAGAAGCGAGCAAGAAGTAGGTCTTGTCTTGCACGATTGGTCCGCCCAGCGATCCGCCGAATTGATTCAAACGAAGTGGCTGTTGCGCTTCGCCATTGGAGGCCCAAGAGGGCTCGGGCGCGTCGAAAACGTCGTTGCGCAGGTACTCAAATAGGCGTCCGTGGAAGCGGTTTGTACCCGAAGGCGAGCTAACGTCCAGTTGAGCGCCGCCCGTCGCGCCTTCCTCAGCAGTTGCCAACAGCGTATCGACGCGAAACTCCTGAATCGCGTCCAGCGGGATGGCGAGCCGCACCCAGGCGCGCTGCGTCTGATTCACGACGTTGGTCGCGTCAACGCCGTCATAGGTGAAGTTGCTGTCGTCGAGGCCCCGTCCGGCGAATCGGACTGACCGCTGGTTGCTGCCGCCAGTGTCGATGGCGCCGGGAACGAAGGCCGTCAGCGCGGACCAGTCGCGGCCGTTCAACGGCAGTTCTTCGGCCTGTGTTTTCTCGATCAGGCCCGTCACAGCGCTGGTGTTGCGGTCCATCAGCGCTGAAGCCGACGAGATGTTGATGCGCTCCTCGCTACCTGCGACCTGCAGGGTCGCATCGAGGGTGCGTGTCCTGCCTATCAACTGCTCCACATCAACAAACTCGAGCTTCTTGAAGCCCTGGCGCTCGAAGGCGACCGTATAAATGCCCACCGGTAATTGGGGAATGTTGTAGTTGCCACTCTTGTCCGAAACGGCTTCGCGGCGCAGACCGGTCGCGTTTTCGACCACTAGGATACGCGCCTGCGGCAGCAGGCGGTCCGAGGCATCGGTGACCGTGCCGGTCAACCCGCTGCGGTCCACCTGCGCGAAGGAGATCGCGGCAAAGAGAAACAACGCACTGGATGCGATGGAAACGCGAAGGCGTCGAATCGTGGCAGAACTTTCGGCGAATGGGCTTTGCTTCTTCCTGTGATGCATGGCTCTCCCAAAATGAAAACAACGGATACCCGAGCGAATACGAAGGTTTTGCGTCATGCCGCCGCTCGTTGCGCGCGCCGCAAATGCAATTCGGAGTTTCAGGTTGTGGCAGTTGGAAACACGCGTTCTCGTTTCCAACTGCAGTCGGAGGACCGTGTTGGCCTTTCCCGCAAAGGGCTTTCAAACGTTGTGTGTGCGCAGGGTTCGATCGTGTTCAGTGACGTTCACGCCTCGGCTCGATCTTCGAAGGAGACCTCGAATCTGACGAATGACATTCTTGTAATCCGAAGTGCTCGTCTTTTAGATCACGTCTTAGTTAACGTTCGATCAAATATCGCTTTCATCCGGAACTGGCTGTGAATCGCGCGGCGAATCAATCAGACCGATGAGTTTTCTTGATTCGACGAAAAGATAAGAAGCTAGTCCGCGAGCCTGGATTACGAAGCGCATGACAAGACATCTGCGGATTACAAAAATGTAATTCTCGTGTCATGCTGGCGTCCTTTTCGCACTCCTACACTTAGCCCGTTGGCGCGGCTCACCGCTGCGCTTCGTCCTGCAATCGAAGAGAAGCATCAGCCTGCTCACGTCAAGGTCTCGGGGCTCAATTTGCCGGCATGTCGAAGGCAACTCAGGGCCGCTTCAAGAAACGGAACCCCAGTTGCATGGCCAGTACCGGGTCGCGCAGTGGAAGAAACCAAAAAGAGGAGAATCACAGATGTTCCGAAAAACGTCTCGCAATAGTTCCCGAATCGACCATCTTCGTCTGCTTGCCGGCGTGGTGGCCACGGCGTTGAGCATTCCGGCGCTTGCACAGTCCGTACCGTTCCCAACGTATACAGTCGGCCCGCAAACAAACGGCACTTTCGTCGCCAGTGACGGCACAATCCTCACCCCCACCGGCAAGCAGGTCAACCTCGGCACCACGACCCGTGCCAAAGCCATCGCGCTGAACCCGACCGGCAATCACACCGCCGCCGTTCTTCAAATGGGCGCCCCACAGGCCGTCACGATCTTCAACACCCAAACCGGCGCCGTCCTGCAGACCTACGTACCGGCGATCGGAGGCAAAGATCCGGACGGCAGCAACCTCGGCATCGCTTATACGCCGGACGGCAAGTACCTGCTGTTCAGCCAGGACGGCAATTCCTTCTATGGAACCTTCAAGCAGGGCGGCTTCGTTGCCATCGCCAGCGTCGATCCAACGACCGGCAAGCTCTCTGATTACGCCCACGTCGCTGTTCCAATGGATGTCAACGCATCCCTTGGTCTGACCACCGTCACTTGCTTCGGAAATAGTCCTGGGGGCACCAATGGCAGCTTTGATATCCCGTGCGGCTATGCCACTACCACTTTTTCAGATGAGATCTTGAGTTCCTATCCCACCGGCATCGCGGTCTCGTCCGACGCCAAAACCGCTTACGTCGTGCTGAACAATAACAACACGCTGACCGAGATCGACCTGACCGCAGCGACACCAGCCGAGGGCAAGGAGGTCCGCGTCGGCAACGTCCCCCACAGTGTCGTGATCTCACCGGATGGCAATACCGCCTACGTCTCGAACGAAGCCGGTCGCATAGCTAAGGAGAGCGATTTCCAGGAATACTCCAACGGCACCCCGGTCGTTGCCGCATATCCAAGCGGTTCCACGTCCACCGGCACGGTCTCCGTTGTTGACCTGGCTTCATTCAAGGTCACAGCCACCATCTCGACCGGCCTGCACCCGACAGGCATGGCGTTCTACGGAAACGATCTGTTAGTTGCCAATACCTATGACGACACCATCTCGGTGATCAACACCGTCACCAACAAAGTGGTGCGGACGATCGACCTGGCTCTGCCAATCGGAGTACCGGGACATAAAGCAGCGGCCTACGGCGCCGGGCCAAATTCAATCGCCGTCGATGCCAGCAAGAACGTAGCGTTCGTCGCGCTCTACAACGCCAACGCGGTCGCGGTCGTCGACCTCACCAATAACTCCAACCCCGTCCTGGGCATGATTCCGGTCGGCTATGCGCCGAGCTCGGTCGTGCTGGACTCTAAGGACAGCTCCCTGCTGGTCGCTAACGACAAAGGCTGGGGCACCACGGGCAACCCGAATCCCTTCGCGGGAACCGTGCCCGATGCGCCGCTGACGGCAAATTCGACCACCAAAGAATTTGGTGTGATCGGCCTCGAAACCCACCAGGATCTCGGCACTGTCAGCATCGTTCCTATCTCGGATCCGAGCTTGCTGCCGAGCGCGACGGCCCAGGTCTTCACGAACAACCACTGGGATCTCGAGGACGTGATCTTCTCGGCCGCCGGTGGGAACAAGCATGCCAAGCCCCTCGCAATTCCAGAGAGGATCGGCGATCCGTCGAAGATCAAGCACGTCTTCCTGATCATCCGTGAAAACCGCACCTACGACCAGATCCTGGGCGATGTGGCCGGCGGCAACGGCGACCCCTCGCTGGCGGTCTTCGGCGACGACAATACAGTCACCGGCCAGGTCGGGCCCGTCACGCCCAATGCGCACGCGCTCGTGGAACGCTTCCCGCTCTTCGACAACTACTACGATCCGAGCCGTCAGTCGGCGGACGGTCACAACTGGATCGTCCAGGCCATGGCTCCGTACTCCGACGACATCCAGTCGCCCGACTGGCTCCGCGATTATCCATCCAACGGCGGCGATGCGATTGCCTACCAGAAGGCGGGCCACTTGTGGGATGTCGCTGCAAAGCAAGGCGTTTCGTTCAAGAACTACGGCGAGTACATCGAATACAACACGTTCAACCCGCCGCAGGGCTGCACACCGAATAACCTCTATACGGGCACCACGCCTCCTACTCCATTGCCATTCATTTTTTCGGGTAGCTGCGAGCCGCTCTGGATCGACTTCTACAACGACACATTGGCTTACGAGTCCGGCAAGGAGAAGCAGCTCTACAACTACAACACGGTCGGCTCGGAGTCTCCGCTTCCGAACCTGATCAACAACACGGTCCAGAACTACCCGCAGTTCGATCTGGGCATTCCCGACCAGTTCCGCGTCGATGTCTGGGAGCAGGACTTCGCCAAGGATGTGGCCTCTGGTAACGTCCCTCAGTTGGAGATGATGTGGATCAGCTCCGACCACACGGGTGGGCCGCCGACCGCGCAGGCCATGCAGGCCGATAACGACCTGGCCCTTGGCCGCTTTGTCGATATCATCAGCCACAGCTCCATCTGGAAAGACTCGGCA